>ERZ724526.587-NODE-587-length-20647-cov-5.131653_pt1 | contig 20647 bp, 17 predicted proteins | sample MGYA00376059_ERZ724526 | MGnify/ENA primary metagenome ERZ724526 (study PRJEB28724, sample SAMN07190883) | activated sludge metagenome | isolation source: activated sludge of sewage treatment plant in Hong Hong | place: Hong Kong | collected 2016-03-17 ...
GCGGCGGCTCCGGGCTTTTCTCCGGCCGTTTCCCCTTTGTGTGGATCGGTAACCAGGTGGCCAATCCGGACTTTTTCTTTTACTGTGTGACCGATCCCGATTTCAAGTTTCCCCAGGTTTGGCGCACGAACATTGGCTACGACCACAAACTCGGCAACAACTGGACCGCCACCGTCGATCTGCTTTACACAAAAACCATCAACGACATGATGGTGCGCAATTTCGGCCTCCGGAAACCCACTGGCCGCCTGACCGGCCCCGATGGCCGTCCGATTTACCTGGCCGGCGACCGTGCACTGGTGTTTGGCGGACCGACGAATGCCTATGTTTTCACCAATGTAAACAAAGGACACGAGTTCAATGCTTCATTTCAGGTGACCAAGACCTGGTCCGACGGGTCTTCCCTGATGATGGGTTACAACTACCTGGATGCCAGAGATGCCGCCTCCATCGACGCCGAAATATCATCGGACGCCTACGACCGCAATCCCGCAAACATCCAGAATACGAATACACCCGAACTGGCGCCTTCCCTGTACGGCAACAAACACCGTTTTGTAGGGGCATTCAGCAAACGATTCCGGTACGGCAGTTTTGGCACCACCATTTCATTGTTCAGCGAGTACGTACAGGGCGGACGGTTTAGTTATACCTATGCCGGCGATATCAACAACGACGGCTCGGGCCTGAATGACCTGTTGTATATCCCAACAGATGCCGAGATCGGGCAAATGAACTTCAGCGGAGATGCCGCCGCCCAGAATATTCAACGCGAAGCGCTGAAATGGTACATTGCACAGGACAATTACCTGCGCAACAACCGCGGCCGGTATGCCGAGAAGTATGGAGCGCTCAGCCCCTGGTACAGTCGCTGGGACATGCGTATCCTTCAGGACTATTCCCTGCCGAACAAAAATATGATCCAGTTGAGCATCGATATCCTCAATGTGGGCAACCTGCTTAATTCCGACTGGGGCGTGCGCCAATACGCAACCTACACCGGTCTGGTGCAACCGCTGGCGGTTACGGTCGATAACACCGTACCGACCTATACGTTCGATACCACGCCGCGTACGACCTTCTTTAACGATTTCAGCCTGGCGTCGCGCTGGCAATTACAGGTCGGTCTGCGCTATTCCTTCTGAGCACGGTGAAGATAAGCGTATAGAAACCGGAGGGTGTTTCGCAAGCCTGTCAGCCATGAAGCCTGACAGACTTGCGAGGCGCCCTCTTTTTTATGTATCTGAAAAATTATGCGCGCTTCTTGCAATCGTCCATTCCTTGTCTACCTTTGCGCCACAATTTTTAACGGTTCATTAACCTTTGAAATACAATGCGTCTGTTTAGAGTTCATCTAAATAGGACACAATCTTGACACTACGCTTTGAGGAAATGGACGCGTTGGTAATTTTGCGCAGTTAATGGCATGACACAGATCACCCCGGAAAGCCGCCAGATCAGACATTTGAAATTACAACTACACATTCCGATATGTTGCTGAAACGCATTTGTTGGGTTTTCACGCTCCTTTTTGCAGCCACGCTCGTCCTTCGGGCGGCCCCCACGGTAGAAGAAGGCAAGAACCTTTTCATCGCTAACTGCGCCTCCTGTCATAACAAAAACATGAAGGATAACCTCACCGGTCCGGCACTGGCTGGGGTTGAAGAGCGCTGGGCTGAATTTCCACGTAAAGACTTGTACGCCTGGATTCGCAATTCCCAGGCGCTTATTGCTGCAGGTCACCCCCGCGCCAACGAACTGTGGGCGAAGTGGAAACCAACCCTCATGAACAACTTTCCGGGTCTGACCGACGAGCAGATTGAGAGTACGCTGCTGTACATCAACAATGTGGCGACCGCACCGCCTCCGGGTGCCGCAACTACGGCAGGTGCCCCCGGCGACGGCGGCAAGCCCGAAAGCAGCACACCCTGGATGTTCATCGGCCTGACGGTGATCCTCGGTCTGTTGGCCTTCGCGCTCATGCGCATCATCAACAACCTTGGCAACATCACCCGCGTTCAGGCCGGACAGGCGCCCATCCAGAAAACACTGGTACAAACGCTGACCAGCAAAGGCGCTATCGCCTTCATGGTATTTGCGGTCACGCTTATTTTCGGCTACAAAACGGTGGACAACGCTACCAAAATGGGTCGCGAACAGGGCTACGAGCCCGACCAGCCGATTGCCTTCAGCCACAAACTGCACGCCGGCACCAACAAGATCGACTGCCAGTACTGCCACGACTCGGCGCGACGCTCGAAACATTCCTCGATTCCGGGCACCAATACTTGTATGAACTGCCACTCCGCAGTGAAGAAAGGATCCAAAAGCGGCACCTCCGAGATCACCAAGATATTTGCCTCTATCGGTTTCGATCCGATTCAGAGCAAATACATTCCCGACTACGAAAACTGGAGCGACAAACAGATCGAAGAACTGTACAAAAAATGGATCGGTCAGGAATACATGGCCGCCAACAGCCTCACCGCTATGGACGACAACGGCCGTATGACCGTTGAAAACGAATGGGAAGGCATCGTGAAGGCGCTCAAGAACGACCTGAACGGCAAAATACAGGGCCCGATCGAATGGACCCGTATCCACAACCTGCCCGACCACGTGTATTTCAACCACTCCCAGCACGTCTCCGTCGGCCAGATCGCCTGCCAGAAGTGCCACGGTCCTGTTGAAACGATGGACGTCGTGTACCAGTACTCTACCCTCGGTATGGGCTGGTGTATCAACTGCCACCGCGAAACAGAGGTCAAATTTGCCGATAACGCTTACTACGAACAGTACGAGCGTTACCACAAGGAACTCAAATCCGGCAAGCGCGATAAAGTCACCGTTGAAGATATCGGCGGCCTTGAATGCCAGAAATGCCACTATTAATAGCGATGCGTGTTAAGTGATAAGTGTTTGAGGACAAGCATGTATCGCTTCATATTATCAACAGCCAAAACGGAATCCAATTACGAAGATGAATTTGTGAATCAGCCCCGTTCATCATTCATCATTCATAATTCATCATTATAAAATATATGCACCACGACAACGGTATTTGGGTCAGCACTGAAGATTTGACGCGGGACGAGTCTTTCCTGCAATCGGCTGATAAAGAGTTTTCTATTGAGAACATTGACCAAACCGACGGTCAATGGGAAACCAACCGCCGCGATTTCCTTAAATTGCTTGGTTTCGGTCTCGGCGCGGCCACCATTGCCGCCTCCTGCGAGATCCCGGTCAAAAAAGCCATTCCGTACGTCACCAAACCGGATGAAATCGTTCCGGGTGTGGCCAACTACTTTGCCTCTTCATTCGTACAGGGCGGCGATTACTGCGCCGTGCTGGTGAAAACACGTGAAGGCCGCCCGATCAAGATCGAAGGCAACAGCCTGAGCAGCGTGACCAAAGGCGGTACAAGCGCCCGCGCGCAGGCTGCCGTGCTGAGCCTGTACGACAATCGCCGCATCCAGCACGCCGGTGCGGTAAAGGAAGGCAATGTGACCAAGCAGGAGTGGAGCGCCCTCGACCGCGAGGTGAAAGCCAAACTTGCTGCAGGTGGTACGGTCCGCCTCATCACCAATACCATCATCAGCCCGACGGCAAAAAAAGCCCTCGCAGAATTCACGACTAAATACCCGAACAGCCGTGTGGTGACCTACGACCCCGTGTCGCATGCCGCCTTGCTGGCCGCTAACCAACAGTGTTTCGGCGCCCGCGTCGTTCCGGACTACAAATTCGGCGATGCGGAAGTGATCGTGTCCTTTGGGGCAGATTTTCTCGGTACCTGGATCAGCCCGGTCGAATACGCCCGCGCCTATGCCAGCCGCCGAAAAGTCGCCAGTGCCAAAGGCGCCAGCATGTCGCGCCACTACCAGGTGGAAAGCCACATGTCGCTCACAGGCTCCAATGCAGACAACCGCATTCTGGTTAAACCGAGCGAACAGGGCGCAGCCATCGTGGCGCTGTACAACGAACTGACCGGCAACAGCGGCGGACCCAAACTCAGCGACGCCAAGGCTGCTTCCGCCATCAAAAAAATGGCCCTCAACCTGGCCGACCACAAAGGCAAATCGATTGTGGTGTGTGGCTCCAACAACATCATGGAGCAGGTGTATGTCAATAAAATCAATGACCTGCTGGGTAATATCAACGCCACGATCGACTTCAGTGCCGCTTCGATGCAGCGCCAGGGCGACGAACGCGATATGATGCGTCTTATTGATGAGATGAATGCCGGCCAGGTGGCAACAGTTATCGTATGGGGCGCCAATCCCGCCTACGAATTGCCCAATGCCGCCAAATTCAAAGAGGCCTTTGCAAAAGTCGGCACCCGTATCTCTTTCTCCGGTATCATGGACGAGACGACGGCACTGTGCACCCATTCGGCTCCTGCACACCATATGCTCGAATCCTGGGGCGATGCCGAACCCAAAGCGGGCCACCTCAGCCTTATTCAGCCAACCATTGCACCGTTGTTCAATACCCGCCAGGCAGAACACAGCCTGCTCGAATGGGCCGACAGCGCAAACCTTAACCGCCAGGACGAACAACCTTACTACCAATACCTGAAGGCGCACTGGACGAGTGAAGTATTCGGCCGTCAGACCAGATACAGCACACCCGATGCCTTCTGGGATATGAGCCTGCACGATGGTGTGCTCGATATTCCTGCCACAAGCGTTGCGGCGACCATGAACGAGGTGTCGCTTAACCCGGATGCCGTTTCCAAACCATCCGGTACGGAACTGGAGATTTCCTTCTACGAAACGGTCAACATCGGCGGCGGCCAGTACGCGCACAACCCCTGGTTGCAGGAAATGCCCGATCCGGTGACACGTACCGTTTGGGGCAACTACCTCAGCATCCCGGTTGAGTGGGACGGCGTCAATGAGATCAATGGCTGGAAAGGCCTCAACGACGGCGATAATGTCGATGTGGAAATCAACGGCCAAAAACTAACCTGCACCGTTGTGCGCACCTTTGGCCAGATGCCCGGCACTGTCGCCATCGCCCTCGGCGGCGGCCGCGAATCGGGTGGCTGCGGCGTCGGTTTCGGTGTCAATGTGAACCCCTGGCTTCCGGTAGAAGGCGGCCTGATCCAGTATTTTGCAAAAGATGTCAAGATATCCGATAAAGTAGGTGTCGACAAACAGTTTGCCTGTGTTCAGCACCACCACACCATGGGTGTGCAGGATATCGGCAAGGAAGAGGGTACCAAAATCAACGTCGATGAAAAATCTCTCGGCTGGAAAGGTTTTCAGGGCGCCCTCACCGATCGCTCCATCATTTTTCATGCAAACGTCAACGACCTGGCCAAGTTTGACAAAGAGATGGAGGAGTTCCACGAAGAATCTGCACACCTCAATGCCCAGACGCTCTACCCCGATACCGGCGCGTATTTCGGAACGGGCATGAAATGGGGCATGTATGTCGATATGAATGCCTGTGTAGGCTGCGGCGCCTGCCAGGTAGCCTGCGTGAGCGAAAACAATGTACCTGTTGTCGGTAAAGGGGAAGTGCACCGCCACCACGAAATGACCTGGCTGCGCATCGACCGATATTTCTACGGCGATCTGGAAAACCCGAAAGTGGTGTACCAGCCCCTGATGTGCCAGCACTGCGACAACGCACCGTGCGAAAACGTATGCCCGGTGGCAGCGACCAACCACTCGATGGAAGGTATTAACCAGATGGCCTACAACCGTTGCATCGGCACGCGCTACTGCGCCAACAACTGTCCGTTCAAGGTTCGCCGCTTCAACTGGCTCGACTACACCACGGCCGATGTATGGCCGGCCAACGAAGAGCGCGTGTTCCATGCCGAAGGCGACGAACTGCCCTTCTATGCCGACAACCTCGTGCGCATGGTGCTGAACCCCGACGTAACGATCCGCTCGCGTGGTGTGATTGAAAAGTGCACGTTCTGCATTCAGCGCATCCAGGAGGGCAAACTCACGGCCAAACGCGAAAGCCGCGCCATCATGGACAACGATGTGCGCACGGCCTGCCAGACCGCCTGCCCGACCGGTGCGATCATATTCGGCAACCTCAACAACCCCGACAGCGAAGTCAGCAAAATGACCAAAGCCGCCGGAGCCATGGCTTATAAAGTACTGGAGGAAATTAACGTACGCCCTGCGGTGAATTACTCCGTGAAAATTACAAACAGTAACGAAGAACTCTATTCTTGAATGATAAATGATAAATGATGAATGGTTATCGCACCAAATTCATCATTCATCATTCATAATTTAAAAAAATTATGTCTCAAGCAGTTGCGCCGGTTCGGCACGTTTTGATTGAAGGCAATAAGTCCTACCACAATATCACGGAGGATTTGTGCACACCCACTGAGAAAGCGCCTTCGAGGGAATGGATTGTTGTGTTTTCCATGGCCTCGGCTCTTCTCGGCCTGTACATTTTCGCTATCGTGTGGACGGTATGGAAAGGTATTGGTTCCTGGAACCTGAACCGCACCATCAACTGGGGTTGGGATATTACCAACTTCGTTTGGTGGATCGGTATCGGTCACGCCGGAACGCTTATTTCGGCCATCCTTTTGCTGTTCCGCCAGCGCTGGCGGACGGGGGTAAACCGCGCTGCAGAAGCCATGACGATATTCGCCGTGATCTGCGCCGGGCAGTTCCCTATCTTCCACATGGGGCGCGTCTGGCTCGCGTTTTTCATCTTTCCCTTCCCCAACACGCGCGGGCCGCTATGGGTAAACTTTAACTCTCCGCTGCTCTGGGACGTGTTTGCCATATCGACGTACTTTTCGGTATCGCTGCTGTTCTGGTACACAGGTCTTGTTCCCGACCTTGCCACCGTACGCGACCGGGCAACCGGGCTCCGTCGCAAGATATACGAGATATTCTCCTTCGGATGGACCGGCAGCGCCAAACACTGGCAGCGCCATGAAGCCCTGTCGCTGGTACTTGCAGGTATTTCCACCCCGCTCGTACTTTCGGTACATACGATCGTATCCTTCGACTTTGCCACCTCGGTTGTACCGGGCTGGCATACCACGATATTCCCGCCCTACTTTGTTGCGGGTGCCATCTTCTCCGGCTTCGCCATGGTGCAGACCCTGATGGTGATCACCAGAAAAGTGTTGAAACTGGAGGAGTATATCACCATCAACCACATCGAATCGATGAACAAAGTGATCGTGCTTACGGGTACGATCGTAGGTGTGGCCTATCTGACGGAGTTGTTCATCGCCTGGTATTCCGGGTATATTTACGAGCAGTTTGCTTTCTACAACCGCGTGTTCGGTATATACTGGTGGTCCTATTTCGGCATGATGTTCTGCAACGTCGTTAGTCCGCAGTTGTTCTGGTCGCGGAAAATCCGTCGCAGCATCTGGTGGACCTTCTTCCTTTCCATCGTGGTGAATATCGGTATGTGGTTCGAGCGTTTTGTGATTATCGCCACTACGCTGGCCCGCGACTTTCTGCCTTCCTCCTGGAGTTATTACTCTCCATCGTGGGTGGAAATATCCATTTTCGCCGGCACCATCGGCCTGTTCTTCGTGCTCTACATGATCTTTACCCGTGTGGCGCCTGTAGTTGCCATTGCCGAGATCAAGGCAATCCTGAAAGTTGCCGGCGACCAGTATATCGGTCCGAATGCCACCAAAGGACATGCACACACAAAGGAAGCGACGAAAACGCAGGAAAAAGAGCATTGAGGAGCGGAGAAATCAACATTTAAAATTCAAACCTTGTAATATAAAATGGCTGCTGAAAGTAAAAAAGTCCTTTACGGGCTTTACAACGACGAAGAAAACCTGAAAGGCGCGGTCCAAACCGCAAATGCGGCACATCTCGATATCATGGATGTATTCACGCCTTTTCCGGTGCACGGCCTCGATCCCATCCTCGGGTTGAAAGAAAGCCGCCTGCACATACTTGGTTTCGTGTATGGCGCGATCGGTGCATTATTTGGTTTTCTCGCCATGACCTGGATATTTACGAGTGACTGGCCGATCGTTTTTGGCGGCAAGCCGTACTGGTCTGTGCCCGCTTTCATTCCGATCACCTTCGAGATGACGGTACTTTTCTCTGCCTGGGGCATGACCATCACCTTTTATACCATCTGCGGCATGTGGCCGGGCGTGAAAGCCAGGACACTCGATGACCGCATTACGGACGATAAATTCTGTATCGCTTTTGATGTGACCGACGCTCCGGACAGCGATGTGAAAAACCTTCAGGGATTCTTCACCAACACAGGCGCATCGGAAGTGAATGTAAAGATGATGTAGTCTCCCAATACTGGGATGTTTTGACCCTGAGGCCATTAAACCTTTTATAAATACAACCATTACAATGAAATACGCAATTGGCGCGATCCTCGGTGTTGCTTTGTTTGCCTGGCTGTTTTCGCTATGCTCTCCTGCCGGAAAAAACAAAACCGGCCATGAGTACATGCCCGACATGTACCACCCTGTCGGCTACGAGGCCAACCAGTACAGTGCATATTACTGGAACCACTGGGATGACAAGAGCACGTTTTCCAAAGCTCAACTTTCGAAGCCGCACGGAAAGGTGCACGGCACCATCCCGCGCGGTTATACTGCCGCCTATTATGGTCAGGACATCGGTTATGTGCGCGGCAACAATGCCGATAACGCCATTGCCGCTCCGGTAAACGGTTCGGCGCCTTTCTATTACGAAAATACGGAAGAAGACCGTCTGCTGTGCGAGCAGCAAATGAAAGAAAACCCCTATCCGATTACCAAAGAAGGACTTGACCGCGCCAAGGGACTATACAATATTTACTGCGGTATCTGCCACGGTGAAAAAGGCGACGGACAGGGCTGGCTGGTATCGATGCCCGATACCAAGTATCCTGCCCAGCCCAAGAATCTGATCGGCAGCGACATGATCGGCGCCGGAAACGGACGCTTCTATTTTGCCATCATGTATGGAAGAAATGTAATGGGCGGCTATTCCGATAAACTGTCTTTTGAAGAACGCTGGCAGGTGATCCACTACATTCGCTCGCTGCAGGCAAAATCCATCAGCGCGGAATACAGCGAAACGGCCAACACCATCAGCAACATCGAAAAACCGGCAAAAGGAGAAGCGACGGGCCCGGCCCGTGTGGTGCCTGCGCCGGTCCAGTAAAAGGAAAACCTGCGTTAATCTCGCTCCAAGAACCCTGTTACTACAAAAAAAATTACCGGGCAATGCCCAACTTGCGATATGAATCTGACCAATACGCAATTCGTTTTTGAAGGCAAAACCAAACGCGTGCTCATCGGCGGCATGGTATTGGGCCTGTTGTGTCTCGTTCTCTCTGCCCTGAACGACGATGCCTACCACACCCGTTTCTGGACCAACTTCCTCCACAATTCGGTGTATTTCACTGCCATTGCCTTTATGGCTGTGTTCTTCCTCGCGGCTCAGATCACGGCGTTTGCCGGCTGGATGACGGTGATCAAGCGTATTTGGGAGGGAATGGGACAGTTTATGATGGTAGGCCTTGTGCTGATGGGCATTGTTGCTATCGGCGTATGGGGGCACCTGCATCACCTCTACCACTGGAACGATCCCAACCTAAACATCACAGACCCCACAGGTGCACACTATGATCGTATCATCGCCGGGAAATCAGGGTTCCTGAATCCCGTTTTTTACACGATTGCCTCGGTCGGCTTCCTGGCGATCTGGTACTTCTGGGCGTTCAAGATGCGGCAAAACTCCATTTCGCAGGACACCAATGAGACGGCCTCTCTGGACTATTATAAAAAAGAGCGCAAATGGGCGGCTTCTTTCCTGCCCATCGGCGGCTTCCTGAGCGCCGTATTCCTGTGGCAGGTGCTGATGTCGGTTGATCCGCACTGGTACAGCACGATGTTTGCGTGGTATTCCACGGCATCTGCATGGCTCGGAGCGCTTGCCCTGACGGTCATGATCATCATTTACCTCAAATCGCTGGGCTACCTGGAATATGTGACGCACGATCACCTGCACGATGTGGGCAAATATTTGTTCGGGATCAGCGTATTCTGGACCTACCTGTGGTTCGACCAGTTCATGCTGATCTGGTATGCGAACAACGGCGAGGAGACCATATATTTCAAACAAAGGATGGATCACTATCCGGTGTTGTTTTGGGGCAACCTGCTCATGAACTTTGTTGCGCCGTTCCTTATCCTGATGCGCAACGACAACAAGCGCAAGTTTGGTACGATGTTCTTTGTTGCCCTAATCGTTTTCTTCGGTCACTGGTGGGATTATTTCTATATGATCAAACCGGGTGCACGCATCGCTGCCATGGAAGCCAAAGAACTGGCTGAAGGCGGGCATGATAAAATGGGCTCCACCACCACCATTCACCCCGGTTCCTCCGAAATGGCTACGGCTTTGGCGGGAGTTCAGGCAGAGGCCGCAGGACATGGCGGACAGGCTGCCGGCGCACAACCCGAAGCTGCACAGGACGGTAGCCAGGCCACCGAGCAAGCTGCACCGCCTGCCGAGGGCCAGCCCGAAGGCCAGGATCAACATGCCGGAGAAGGCGAGGCTGCACACCCGGCCGCAGAACACAGCGGTAGCGACGCCCACGGGGCGGAAGCCCCCGCAGCGCACGGAGAAGAGGGCCACGGCGGCAGCCATGAATCTGAAGAACCCTATAGTTTCCGCATGGGCTTCACTATACCGGGTCTGGAAGAAATCGGGGTTATGATCGGTTTCCTCAGTTTGTTTATCTTCTTCCTGTTCAATCAGTTGGAAAGGGTGTCACTTGTTCCGATGAAAGACCCTTACCTTGAAGAAAGCCTGCATCACGAAACCGGCGCTCTAATCGAAAGCGAGGGCGGCGGTGGCCACCACTGATTAAATTATAGCCATTCTAATTAAGATTTGATTCCAAAACCCCCTGAACAAACCATTTTACCTTTGGGTTAAAGTCAAAAAAAATTCAATGACAGCGTTAATTATATTGCTCTGCGTCCTTCTGATCGCTATCGTCCTGGTTCAAATCGGGAAAGTTACAGAACTCACCGCCCAGATCAAGGGCGAACGTGAGGTGCTGCGCGACAACAGCAAATGGAATGGCTGGTTGTCGCTGGGCTTCATGGTCGTATTTCTTGTTTCTGTATGTATTTCGGCCTGGGAATACAAAAATGAGATGATGGGCTATGGTCCGCACAAGGCGGCATCGGCTCATGGCGGCGCGCTGGACGATATGTTCCACATCACCCTGGTGCTTACCGGGATCGTGTTTGTGATCTGCCATATTGCCTTGTTCTGGTTTGCCTACAAATACCGCTGGCAGGAAGGGCGTAAAGCGCAGTTTATCGCCCACGACAACCGGCTTGAGTTGATCTGGACAGCGGTCCCTGCCGTAGTCATGACGATTCTCGTTGTTCGCGGCCTCAACGCCTGGAATACGGTAATGGCTGATATCAACCCTAATGAAGACTATATCGAGATCGAAGCAACCGGGCAACAATTCAACTGGATCATTCGCTATCCGGGTCCCGACGGAAAACTGGGTACGCGCAATTTCAAACTGACGACCGCCAACAACCAGTTGGGCATGGACTTTACCGATCCCAAAACATGGGACGACGTGATTCCCGGCCAGGAACTGTACCTCCCGGTCGGCAAAAAAGTGCGGGTTCGTATCACGGCCAAAGACGTGTTGCACAACTTCTACCTGCCCCATTTTCGGGTAAAAATGGATGCGGTGCCCGGCATGCCGACCTACTTCATCTTCACGCCCGTAAAAACGACGGCAGAATACCGCAACGAACTACGCAAATACGAAGACTTCAATAAACCCAGCGACCCTGCCGATCCTACGGGACCGAAGCGTTGGGAAAAATTCGAATACGAACTGGCTTGTGCTGAGCTCTGTGGAAAAGGGCACTACTCCATGAAACGTATCCTGAAAGTAGTGTCGCAGGAAGAATTTGATGCGTGGTATAAAACCCAGGAGTCGTTCTACCTCACCCAGATTCGCGATAAAGAAGACGACCCGAATAAAGGCAAGGTGCTGGATATGGAGGTCCGTCAGCGTGCACAGGAATTCAGCGATAACATGAAAAAAGCCGTTGAGTCGGCTAATCCTGCTGATAAGACCCTGACACTCAACCATATCAATTTTGAATCAGGCTCGGCTACGCTTACCGCCAACAGCCGGTATGAACTGGATAACCTCGTCACCGGACTCAATGCATATTCCGGTATTACGATCGAAGTGGCCGGCCATACCGACAATTCCGGCGATCCGTCGGCAAACCTGGCTTTATCCGGTGCAAGGGCAGCGGCGGTGGTCAAGTACCTGACCGACCGCGGCATCTCCGCCGGTCGCCTCCGACCGAAGGGATACGGCGATACCCGGCCGCTGGTGGCAAATGATACGGAAGAGAACCGTGCCAAGAACCGCCGCACCGAGTTTACCATTCTAGGCACTTCGAACCCTCTATAAACCTTTTACCAACACCGAACCCAGCGACAGTTTCACTATAAAATCGTTCAAAACTCCTGGCTATGGCTCATGTAGTTAACGCCGCCGAAACATTGGAAGAAAAACTTACCCAGGAACTGGGTTATGATGATCATTTCCATGAAGAGCACCACGGCGACAAGTTTCAGTCCAATTTTTTGACCACTTACATCTTCAGCACTGATCACAAGATCATTGGCCGGCAGTTCCTGATCACAGGTATCTTCTGGGCTTTTGTCGGGGCTGCGATGTCTATTGTTTTTCGCCTTCAGCTCGGATTTCCCGAGGCTGACATGGCATGGTTGAAGCCACTTCTGGGTAAATGGATTCAGGTCAACGATTCCGGTATCGGAAAACTCGACCCTGAGTTCTACTATGCACTGGTGACCATGCACGGCACGATTCTCGTGTTTTTTGTACTGACTGCCGGATTGAGCGGTACCTTTTCGAATATCCTCATTCCGCTACAGGTTGGTGCACGTGATATGGCGTCGCCCCTGCTCAACGCCTTCTCCTACTGGTTCTTCTTCCTGGCCGGTGTGGTGATGCTGCTGTCGCTGTTTCTCAGTACCGGGCCATTTTCCGGCGGATGGACGGCCTATCCCCCTCTGAGTGCGTTGGGGCAGGCTTCCGACGGGTCAAAGGCGGGCATGACCATGTGGATCGTTTCCATGGCCCTGTTTATCGTTTCGGCCCTGTTGGGTGGTATCAACTATATCACTACCGTGCTGAACCTGCGCACCAAGGGTATGAACATGTGGCGCATGCCGCTGACGATCTGGGCGTTCTTCATCACGGCCATCCTGGGTGTATTGTCGTTCCCGGTATTGTTCTCGGGTGTACTGCTGCTGATGTTCGACCGCAGCCTCGGCACCTCTTTCTACCTCAGCGAGATCGTCGTAGGCGGCCAGATACTCGACCGTGTTGGCGGTAGCCCGATCCTGTACCAGCACCTGTTCTGGTTCCTGGGGCACCCCGAGGTGTACATCATCATCCTTCCTGCGATGGGTATTGTTTCGGAAGTATTGTCCGTACACGCCCGCAAGCCTATTTTCGGCTATCGCGCGATGGTGTACTCCATTCTTGCCATTGCCTTCCTGTCGTTCATCGTTTGGGCGCACCACATGTTTATGTCCGGGGTCAACCCGTTCATCAGTAACTTCTTCGTGGTGTTTACCCTGATCATAGCAGTGCCGTCGGCCATCAAGGTGTTCAACTGGATATCGACGGTTTACGGCTCCAACTTCAGGTTCAACTCTGCCAGCCTTTTTGCGCTGGGCTTTGTATCCATGTTCATCTCCGGCGGTCTGACGGGTATCTTCCTCGGCAACTCCGCGATCGATATACAGTTGCACGATACGTACTTTGTAGTAGCCCACTTCCACATTGTGATGGGTATTGCCGCCTTCTTCGGCATGTTCGCAGGTATTTACAACTGGTTCCCGAAGATGTTCGGTCGTTTCATGAACGAGACACTCGGTAAAATACACTTCTGGGGAACCCTGGTCGGCGCTTATGCCATCTTCTGGCCCATGCACTATACAGGCATGGCCGGTGTGCCGCGCCGCTATTACAGCATCGACAACTTCGACTCTTTCCGGCACTTTGTAGACCTGAACAAGTTCATCACGGTAGCAGCCATTGTAGTATTTTTCCTTCAGGTGCTGTTTATCATCAACTTCTTCTACTCGATCTTCAGCGGCCGCAAGATGACGACCAAAAACCCGTGGGGCGCCAATACGCTGGAATGGACCACGCCGATCAAGGCAGGTCACGGCAACTGGCCCGGCAACATTCCTACCGTACAGCGCTGGCCCTATGATTATGGTAAGGATGGTGAAGAATTTGTACCGCAATATGTGCCGCTGAAAGAAGGCGAGCACGATCACGGGCACTAATTGCCGGTGGTATCGAGTCAAATTTTAATTGATAAAACAAGTCATTACGATAAGCGATAAATGGAGCGCAACCCGGTAAAACAGGTAACCATTCTGGAAGGCTTGATCCTATCCGTAACCGATTTCGGGTTGCTGGTGAAATTCAAGTTGACCCTGCTGGTTCTTTTTTCTGCAGTGATGTCCTATGCGATTGCCTGTGGCGGCGCAGTGGACTGGACGGCTATGGCGCTACTGGCATTCGGGGGCTTCATGGTGACGGGCGCCGCCAACGCGCTGAACCAGGTGCTCGAACGCGACTACGACCTGCTTATGCCCCGCACGGCAAACCGCCCTGTGGCCACCGGCAGGTTGAGTGTATCGAAAGCAGTACTATGGGCCGGGTTGATGGCTATTGCCGGGATTACGGTTTTGTCGCTGTTTGGGCCGTTGAGCGGCTTTCTCGGCACACTTTCGCTCATGAGTTATGCCTTCGTTTATACGCCGCTGAAACGTTCTACCCAACTTTCGGTGGTTGTGGGAGCCGTGCCGGGTGCGTTGCCCCTGATTATCGGGTGTGTGGTGCATGAAGGCGCCATTACGCAGACGGCGCTGATGTTGTTTACCCTTCAGTTTTTGTGGCAGTTTCCACATTTCTGGGCGGTGGCATGGCTGGCTGATGAAGACTACAAGAAGGCGGGTTTTTACCTGCTGCCGTCAAAGAACGGCGAGAAAGATGCGACGACCGGAATGTTGTCCCTCGTGTTTTGTCTGCTAATGATCGGCAATGCCGCATTGGGCTATGCCCTTGGCCTGGTTGGTCTGTGGGCAACGCTGATACTTGTCGCCCTCAACGCTTACTGGGCGGTAAGTTGCTGGAAACTGTATAAAACGTGTTCGCGTGAAGCGGCACGGCGTCAGATGTTCATTTCATTTTTGCATCTGCCGTTGTCGTTGATCGTGTTGTTGCTTGATCGGATCTAAGGAAGAGCAGAAGGGGGCGATGTTGCACCCTGATCAAATTTCTGACCCCGTTATACCCCAAAATAATCCCCCATTAACCCTCATAAATTTAAAAAAATGGGCGCTGTTTCAACTCCGGAATATAGCCGGAACAAAATACATCCGCATAAATTTGCGCTGTGGGTAGCCATCGGCAGCATCATTATGATGTTCGGCTCCTTCACCAGTGCCTATGTGGTACGCCGGTCGGCCGGCAATTGGCTGGAATTCAAACTTCCGGACATATTCTTTGTCAATACCCTGGTGATCGTGGCGAGTAGCGTGGCGTTGCACAGTGCGTACGTCTTTTTCAAAAAAGGCAATGAAAAACTGTACAAAGGGCTCCTGTTGACGACCTTTGTCCTGGGTATTGCTTTTGTCATTCTGCAATACAAAGGCTGGGAAGCGCTGAATGCAATTGGCGCGACGTTTACCGCCAATCCCTCGAGTTCCTTTATTTATGTGATCTCGGGTTTGCATGCAGCGCACGTGCTGGGCGGTATTGCGGCCTTGCTTGTTGCACTGACACACGCATTTCTGTTGCCCTTCAAACCAACGATACGGCGCAGACAGCGCTTCGAACTTGTAGTACACTACTGGCATTTTGTCGACATACTCTGGGTTTACCTGATTGTCTTCTTTATGCTCCAATCCTCATAAACCGGCAAAACGAAAAAGTTATATTACCAATAATTGACTGACTATCATGGCAGATACATCTGTTGCACACGCACACGAAGCACATGGACACGGGGAAGAACCCCAACTGTGGGAAGGCGGAAAGGAGCCGTTCAAGGCGAGTTACGGTAAACTGATGATGTGGTACTTTCTGGTATCCGATGCATTTACCTTCGCCGGATTTCTGATCGCCTACGGAGCGCTTCGCTTCAGCACACCAACGTGGCCGGAACCCGACTTTGTGTTCGCTTCGTTTCCGTTCGTACACGCGCACTGGCCGCTTATTTTCGTGACGTTTATGACGTTCGTGCTGATCTTCAGTTCGGTTACGATGGTACGTGCCGTACAGGAAGGACACCGGGAAAACAGGCGAGGCGTTGTTTTCTGGATGTTTCTCACTATTCTCGGTGGCGCAACCTTCCTTGGTAGCCAGGCTTACGAATGGACGACATTAATCGTGGCTGAAAACATGACGGTCAAACAGAATCCGTTTGGCCGCCATATCGCCGACGGTATTTACCTGAACGACGATGGCACAGAAGCCAAAAAAGAAGACGGATCGGTAGATGCCTTCGAAAAAGGGCATTCCTATCTGCTGCATATGCATCCTGTTCGGCAGGCTGACGGGACGATGAAAGACGAATTTATCCAGCGCAAACTCAAATACACCACCGGCGCCTATGCCGGCCAGACCGGCGTACAGGAACTGGGCCCGAAAGCATTCGGTGCGCTCTTCTTCTTTATCACCGGCTTTCACGGCTTCCACGTGTTTTCAGGGGTGCTCTTCCTGACCATCATCATGATCAATGCTGCCAGCGGCGTTTATGCGGCGCGGCAAAACGGCTATGAGATGGTGGAGAAGATCGGCCTATACTGGCACTTTGTGGATTTGGTGTGGGTATTTGTATTCCTTGTTTTTTACCTTCTTTAATTCACTGGAGCATTACTTCAGTATAATTAACGTTCAACAATTCAATTATTCAGACCATGGCTGGACATCAGACATACGAAGAACAAAAAGCGCTCGTTTTTCGCGGGCTTATGATACTCGGTGCGGTAACGATCGTTGAGGTTGCTGTTGCACTGCTTGCAAAAGGCCATGTTGTGCCCAGCATCAGGTTTACAGAGGGCTTCGGCCACTATCTGTATATGATGCTGATGATCGGGTTCTCCATCTTCAAAGCCTATTTCATTGTGTTTTACTTTATGCACATGGCTTACGAGGTGCGAGGACTGGCACTGAGTGTGTTACTGCCTACAACCCTGCTGATCTGGGCCATTATCGCATTTTTCCAGGAAGGAAGCTCGTGGGGCGCGCGTCGCGAACTGATCAAGGAAAAAAATGAGGAAGCAGTCAGGCCTGCACCTGCCGGCAAGCCGCAAGGCTACGTGATCCCCGGCACCATGAAAGGGTAATACCACTTAATGGGGTGATTTTTTGTCAGGCGCCTGCTTGGCGCTGTTTCGGGAAAATCAATCCATTTGAAGAAGGTGAGGCAACAAAACCTCACCTTTTTTGTTGAATATCAGTTTTTTAAAGCATGGAAGAAATCGAAGAAAAGCCCTCGCTCGGGCGCAAAATCTATATCGCAGCCGCCTTGTTCCTTATCCTGGTCGTGCTGCCTGCAGGCTCCTGGATATACCTCCGGAACGGCCTGAACTGGCGCAAGACAGCCGTAGCCGAATTGTCCAACTACGGCAAGATACGGGGCGCATACGTGATCTGGCCGGATCAAACCAAAGAAGACCTTCTGAAAAAGAAGGTGGTGGTGGTACACTCCTTTGGCGAAAATCCCGACCTCACCGCCGACAACCGGAAGATCATCGATACCGGCCAGAAGTTGTTCAGCCAGTTTGGCCAGAACACCTATTTCCGCCTGGCGATGATCTCGAACAAAGGGACCAGCGAGTTCCTCAGTTATGCGCAGACCCTGCCCAGTTCCGAGTATGCGACCTGGGTGTGGACGGGGGGCCTGGGTTCCTGGTCGACCATCCTGCAAAACAGTTATGAGTCGTATTGCCTTGCGGAGAAGGTCAGCCCGGCTAAGGAATACTATGCACTTGCCGACACCTCCGGCACGATCCGCCGCTTTTACGATGCGCTCGACGACAAACAGGTGGAGCGTATGGTGCAGCACATCGCTATTTTGCTACCGCCTTCAGAGTAAACTACTGTATATGACAACGCTACAGGAAAATATTCAACTCGAGAAAAAACTGAACAGGGTAGCCTATGTGGTATCGGCAGTGGTGTTGCTGCTGGTTGGCCTGATGCGGCGTTACAAGTTTGACAACACGGGTATTGATTTCAGTTTTCTGCCGCCGTTCCACGCCACGCTCAATGCCGTAACGGCTGTTATACTGTTATTCGCCCTCTATTTTATCAAGAACAAACAGGTGGAGAATCACCGGCGGGCCATTTATCTTGCCCTGGCCTGTTCGGCGCTGTTTCTGTTGTCGTACGTTGTATACCATTTTACCACCCCGGAAACCCGGTTCGGAGGTCAAGGAATTATGCGTACCGTCTATTTTATCCTGCTGATCACCCATGTGGTGCTGGCTGCGGTTATACTTCCCTTCGTGTTGATTACCTTTACCAGGGCATATACGGGGCAGTATGAACGGCATAAAAAAATAGCGCGGTGGGTTTATCCATTCTGGCTGTATGTAGCCGTGACAGGTCCCATCTGTTACCTCATGCTGAAACCGTATTACCCGGGCTAAAAATGATCTTGTTATGAAAAAACGTCTTGTTGCATTGTTGAAATTGTCGGCAATCCTGATGCTGCTTGCAGGCAGTGCCGAACCCGTAGCCGCGCAGTGTCCGATGTGCCGGATGTCGGCAGAGTCGAACCTGAAAAACGGCGGCACCGACGGACGCGGATTGAATGCCGGGATTCTTTACATGTTATCCATGCCTTACCTGATCGTCGCCGGTGTGGGTTTCTGGTGGTGGCGCAACCGAAAAAGCGAAAAGACAGAATCGGAGGGGTTCTCCGAGGAGGATTTTGCCCAATACAACTGATTTAACACCGATGCCCGGCAGAAAAACTCCTGCCGGGCATCGGTGTTTATCAGCCTGCGTGTATTTTCGCCCCGACAATGTTCACTCGAAAACGATTCTACATGAAAAAGCAATTAATCTTTATCCTTGCCTGCCTTGCCCTTACCGTTTTTGCCCCGATTCAAACGGAGGCGTCCGTTGCCGTTTCAAAGCAGGAGATGCGCACCGGTATGGCGGAGAAAATGCGCGACAATCCGAACAGCGTATTCAAAAACAATAAAAAGGTCAGCAAACGCATGAACCGGATAGCCAAGCGCATCGAACGCAAGATGCTGAAGCACGGCATGGATGTCGATTTCAACGACCCGGTGGACAAGTGGCTTTGGTTTGGTTTGGTTGGTCTGGGTATTGCCATTCTGATGTCTTTTTTCGACCTCGGTATCGGAGGTCTGATTGCATTCCTTGCCATAGTGTGTCTGGTGATCTGGGTGGTAAAACGCGGGTCAATTTGATAAGATATTTTTTTATCCTTTGTCGCAACAAACAAGTGCTGTCAGTACATTTGCTGCCTCATCCCGCCGGTAAAATCTATTATCAAAGTAACGTTTTCACCAACAATTTCCTCTCACCAAAACAGTAACTTTATGAAACTCCAGCACATTCTTGCCACTTTGATTTTACTGGCAGCCGTTCAATTTACCGCCAGCGCACAACTGTTACTTGGCCCCGGTATCGGATACGGTACCGAAATTGAAGACAACGGCCTTGCGATCCAGGCACGGGGCGTTTACACTATTTCCGGCCCCTGGCGCGCGGGCGCTGATTTCAACTATTATCTCGATGGTGTCAAAGATTATTCCGTCTGGGATTTTAATGTCAACGCCCACTATCTGTTTCTTGAAGGCGACGGCTTGCAGGCATATGCCCTCGCGGGTTTGAACTACATCAAGTTTAAGGTTGATACGGGTATCCCAGGCTTCAATGGATCGGCCTCTGATACAGGACTGAATATCGGAGGAGGCGTCCAGCTCCCGTTTGGGGGAATTACCGGCCTCGCAGAAGCCCGCTATGTGTTGGGTGATGCCGACCAGCTCGTGCTTTCGGCCTGCATCCTGTTTCCCATCGGCGGCAAATAAGGCAACCGGATTAAAAGAATTCGCGGGCGGTCCAGCATCTGGATCGCCCGTTTTTTTTCATAAAGCCCCGAACGGTTTTTTCGGATCGGGCAAATTTTCCCAACTTCGCAGCTGACTTAAGCGGATATTATGAAAATCGCCGTATTCCCCGGCTCTTTTGATCCCATCACCATCGGCCACGTCGACCTGATCAAACGCGCCCTGCCCCTGTTTGACAAGATCATTGTTGCTGTTGGGGTCAACTCCAGCAAGAAAAATTTGTTTCCCCTGGAACAGCGCCTTGCATGGCTGCGGCAGGTATTTGTGCAATACCCGAACATCGAGGTCGATTATTTCGAAAATCTGACGGCGCACTACTGTCTGCGCATCGGGGCGCAATATCTGTTGCGCGGACTGCGCAATGCATCCGATTTTGACTACGAAAAAACAATCTCCCAACTCAACCATATTGTTGGCAACGGGATAGAAACGGTATTCCTGATCGCTCA
>ERZ724526.588-NODE-588-length-20623-cov-4.959646_pt1 | contig 20623 bp, 19 predicted proteins | sample MGYA00376059_ERZ724526 | MGnify/ENA primary metagenome ERZ724526 (study PRJEB28724, sample SAMN07190883) | activated sludge metagenome | isolation source: activated sludge of sewage treatment plant in Hong Hong | place: Hong Kong | collected 2016-03-17 ...
CCTCACTTGTTTCACAAATGCAAGCATAGCAGTTCCTCGCTTCGTCCATTTTTCTTCGTGGCACCAAAAGGGCTCTAAGTTGTTTTGCTCGTATAGCTTTTGACTTATTAAAGGTTGATAAAGCTTTAGCGAATCAGACATGACCCCATTACCGGCAATTGCATCCGCTAAAGTATTTTTTAACTCTGCCGATATTTTTCGTTGAAGATCTTTAGGAGAAGTTGCAATTGTATTACTTCCTTTTTTCTCATGGCTCTTACAAGCTAAGAAAAACAAGTAAAACAGCAATGCTGACACAGTTATCCGAAAAAAAATAATCTGCCTCATAGGTTAGTGTGGTATAATGGTATCGGGCAATTGCAGTATATTACAATCTGTAACAGCCGGATATGCATTACAATATAGTAAAAGGTTTTCTATTTTTTCAAATTGCTTTCTTCCTTTTTTTAAATACTGCATTTTCGCAAGCGAAAGGTTATACAAAACCCAATAATACGGCCAAATGGAAGGAATATAAAAGACAAGTAAAAGCCGATTCAAGTAAGAAAATGGTTGAACTAAAATTAGTTATTCCCGGTATCGTTTATGATCTGCGCTATGCGACTACTAATAATTTCATGCGGCGGCTGATGTATCCTGCAAAAACCCGCTTTACATTTCTAAGAGTTGATGCAGTAAAAGCACTGAAGCAAGTGCAATTAAAATTAAATGAGATGGGGTTGGGGTTAAAGATTTTTGATGCCTATCGCCCCTATGCAGTAACAGAAAAATTTTGGGAGCTGGTGCATGATGAACGCTACGTAGCCAATCCGGCAAATGGAAGTGGCCACAATCGAGGTACATCATTAGATCTTACCATTATCTATTTAGAAAATGGGCAGGAATTGAATATGGGTACAGGCTTTGATAATTTTACGGATACAGCCCATCACAGCTTTACAAACTTACCTGAATCAATACTTCAAAACAGAATGTTATTAAAATCATTAATGGAACAAAATGGATTCAAAGCACTGGAAACAGAATGGTGGCATTACTCATTACCGAATAGCAAGCAATACGAATTGCTGAATCTTAGTTTTAAAAAATTAAGCAGAAAACTATAAGGAGATGATTTCCACAACGGCATACAGATTGATGACGCCATATATATGAGGAAAAGTATCCTGAACCGTAGGCGACCAGTCATACACTAATTTACTGGTTAACTTTTCTGTATCAATTACCAGTTTTACAAGATCTTTTGCGCCGGTAAAATAACGCTCCAGTACTCCCGACAACTGGTGCTCTTGTGAGCAATGAATAAATCCTTCTTCTTTTAAGGAAGGATGTTCATAAAATCCATTTTGTTTTGTAATATCCCAATCAGCATCAAATGCTATATGATAAATGAGTGCCATTATAAAACTCTTTTAATTTTTTGCGACAGCAACATAAAATCAGCAAGTGCAATAGCCGTAACAGCTTCTACAATTACGGGGGCACGCAATGCAACACAAAGATCATGACGACCTTTTACAGAAAAGTCTTCCGTCTTGCCGGTATCCCAGTTCAGGCTGTTTTGTTTTTGAGGAGTGGACGAAGTGGGTTTGACAGCAATACGAAATACCAGATCATTGCCATTGCTGATGCCACCAACAATGCCTCCGGCATGATTGGTCCTTGTTTTGCCACTCATAGCTTCAATAGCATCATTGTGTTCGCTTCCAAACATTTTTGTGGCAGCAAAACCGGTTCCAAACTCAATACCCCGCTCTGCGGGAATTGCAAAAACAATTTGCGCCAACACCGACTCCAGCGAATAAAAATAAGGCTCACCCAAGCCAACGGGCATACCCTTTACGACACATTCAATGATTCCGCCCACCGAATCTTTTGCCTCAATTGCTTTCTGTAATCCTTTTTCCGTATCCTGCTCTCCTCCTATCTCGGTTATACTTGCTGTAATTGAGATAGGAATGTTTTTATCTTCATTTGCTGATAAACCCAATGTCAATAATTTTTTGGCAATAACGCCGGCGGCTACAATGCCGGTAGTAAGTCTGGCGCTAAAATGCCCGCCTCCCCGGTAATCTTCATAACCTCCAAATTTTTGATGCGCCACCCAATCGGCATGACCCGGCCGTGGAATGCTGCGCTGCTTTTCATAATCTTCGCTTCTTGTGTTTTTGTTTTCAAATAAAATGGTGATAGGGAAGCCCGTTGTCTTGCCATTAAAGACTCCACTTTTAAAAATAGGAGTATCATCTTCTTTTCGGGGTGTGGTTCCCTTGCCCTGCCCGCCTTTTCTTCTTTCCAGATCGGCAGCAAAATCTGCTTCATTTAATGCTAATCCGGCAGGACAACCATCAATAACAACGCCAACGCATGCACCATGCGATTCGCCAAATACTGAAATACGAAATATGCGACCGAAACTGTTCATAATATTAATTCAATAAAGTTGCTTCCTTTTAAAATCAAAATACTGAAGACTGCATTTCTCAAACTTACAAAACATAACCCGGAAATGTCACTTCAGCATTCATACTTTTCAGATCTTTCCAAAAGTCGGGATAGGATTTGTTGACAGCACTTGCATGCTCAATAGTTGTAACACCATCGGCTCTTAATGCCGCCACGGCACAAGCCATTGCAATTCTATGATCGTGATGCGAATGTACCACAGCACCTCTTACATCACCCCCATTTATTTGCATAATGTCATCTTCCCAATCAATTAGTACATTCATTTTTCCAAACTCTTCTTTTAAAGTTGCTGCCCTATTACTTTCTTTATGTACCAAACGTGACACCCCTTTTATTTTTGTAGTGCCCTTGCAGTATGCAGCCAATGACACTATGGGCGGAAAAAGATCGGGACAATCCGTTGCATCAAATTCAAAAGCTTGTAATGAAGAAGGTACCATTTTTATTCCCTTAGCCTCTATAGCAATACCTGCATTGGCTTGCATTAATGCATCTACAATTGCACGGTCAGCCTGCGAAGATGTAAGATCTAAGCCCTGCACAAATACAGGCCCTGCAATAGCACCTGCTACCAATAAAAATGCGCCGCCACTCCAGTCGCCTTCAACTGTATAATCAATAACTTCTTCTGCTAAATGTGTAATGTGTTCAGTTTCATTAAAAACAAATTCTCTGTAATGCTTGTTTACAGGCAATGGAAGCCCGAAGTGTTTCATCACATCCAGCGTCAAATCAATATATGGCTTACTCTTCAAATTATTGACTTTGATGACAACAGATGAATCTGTTTTTTCATTAACCGGGTTTTGCCGATTACCAAATGATGCGCTGTAAGCCAGCAACAAACCGGTTAAAAACTGGGAACTCAGTGAACCATCTACTTCAATATTTTTAGGCTGCAATGGCCCCCGAATGATCAATGGCAGTTTTCCGTTATTGCTTTTAATACTTACACCCAGTTGTGGCAATATGCTGTCAAAAAAATGCATAGGTCTTTCTACCAGGCTGCCGCTTCCGTTTATGGTTATTTCCTTATCGGCAAGTGCCGCAATGGGTGTAAACATTCTGATGCTCAAACCGCTTTCGACACAATTAATTTCAGATGATACCGGATTTATTCCATTACTCTCGATTAAAATTTGATTAGTATTATGTTCAACAACTGCACCCAGCTTTTCTATTATTGACAGTGCAGCTTTATCATCATTGCTATGTCCGGGATTTTTAATAATGGCTTTCCCCTTTCTCAATAATGCTGCAGCACAGGCTCGCTGCATAGAACTTTTGGATGCAGGGGCATAGATGTTGCCTTTTAAATGAGATGGGTGAATCGTAATGTTCATTTCTAAAACAAGTAATTATTAAAATTCAAAAAGCATGATTAATTCCAGTTGTTCAGCAATTTTTCCAGCTGAACTAATGACATAGGAAATACCACTGCTTTCCCGATTTTATTCAGCAATACAAAGTTCATTTGCGTTCTTTCCCGCTTTTTGTCCATTTTTAAAATATTGAAAACACGTTGTTTGTCAAACGCAGCTGCCACGGGCAAATGATATTGGCTTAGCAATTGTTCTACTCTTTCTGTGTCTTTGAAACCACAAAGCTTTTCTGATACATAACAGGCAAATGCCATGCCTATTGAAACGGCTTGTCCGTGTTGTAGTTCATACTGTGTTTCCAAAGCATGCCCCAGCGTATGACCAAAGTTGAGCAAACGCCTTTCATTGCTTTCAAATTCATCTCGCTTTACAATATTAATTTTAATCAAAGCATTTTTTTGAACCAGATCGCTAATCGCTTTTTGCTTTAGTTGATATTGACTCAAAGCGTTTCTTTCAAGTTCAGTAAACAACTTTGCATCCTTTATACAAGCATGTTTGATGATTTCAGCAAAGCCATTTATCCATTCTTCTTTCGGCAGACTATTCAGAAACGCCATGTCGTGCAAGATAAAATTCGGCTGCCTGATAGCACCCACCATATTTTTATAATCGCCTACATCAATTCCGTTTTTGCCGCCAATGCTAGCATCAACCAATCCTAGAATGGAGGTAGGCACAAATCCAAATTTCAAACCTCGCATATAAACAGCAGCGAGATAGCCTGTAATATCCGTAACCACACCGCCGCCTACACCTACCAAGGTAGTACTGCGATCTGCTTCCATTTCAATCAACTGTGCCACCAGTGCATCTATCGTTGGTTGTATTTTATAAGCTTCGCCCGATTTGAGCACTATTACATTCCAACCTTTGAAGCGTTGACGATGGGCTTTAAAAACATTTTCGTCAGTCAATAAAATACAAGTCTTTTGATTTACAATTTTTTTTAAATGACTGAATCCGGTATCCAGATAAAAAGCAGTGGCTCCCGAAGAAAATTTTAAATTTAGCTGTTTCATTTGTTATTTTCGATAAACTTATTATCCAAAACTCAACTATCCAATACTTTCTTCTGATGATTGATACTTTCCATGTGTACGGCATCAAAATATTTTGAAATAAAATCTTTGCTCAATCCAATTTTATCCCCTTTTGCGGTTGCTCTTTCTATGATTTCATTCCAGCGATTGGTTTGCAGGATGGTGATATTGTTCTCTTTTTTATACTTTCCAATTTGTTCTGCTATTTTCATTCTTTGTCCCAGTATCTGCATCAGCTCATCATCTAATTGGTTTATTTGCTGCCGCAATTTTTCCAATGCTGCATGATAAGCTTCAGATTTAACATCTTCTTTTCTCCAAATAATGGCATCCAGCATTTCAGCGAGCACTTCAGGCGTTACTTGTTGCTTAGCATCGCTCCAGGCATTATCAGGATCTATATGACTTTCAATGATAAATCCATCATAATCCAGATCGACTGCTTTTTGCATAATCTCTTGCAAAATATCCCGCCGCCCACATATATGCGATGGGTCGTTGATAAAAGGCATTTCAGGATGCTTCAATTTCATATCAATAGCCAGGTGCCACATGGGTGCATTCCGGTATTCGGTATTGCCATAGGAGCTAAAACCACGATGAATCAATCCAATATTTTTAATACCTGCCCTTGCTATTCTTTCTACTGCGCCAATCCATAATTCCATATCCGGATTTACAGGATTTTTTATCAACACCGGAATATCTACACCTTTCAAAGCATCAGCCACTTCTTGTACACTAAAAGGATTTACCGTTGTACGGGCTCCAATCCACAAAACATCCACATCAAAGGTGAGTGCATCCTGCACCTGTTTGGCTGTAGCAACTTCCACCGTTGTAGGCAGACCTGTTATTTTTTTTGCTTGTTGCAACCAAGGCAAACCTTTGGCACCTACGCCTTCAAACATTCCCGGCTTGGTTCTGGGTTTCCAGATGCCGGCTCTCAACATATTAATTTTTCCGGTTGCGGCAAGCCTTTGTGCGGTTGATAATAACTGTTCTTCCGTTTCGGCACTGCAGGGCCCGCTGATGATGAGTGGGCGTTTATTCCAAACGGTTTGTAAATTATTGATGGTAGATTGCTCTGCTGCTTGCATTTATTAAATATTTGTAAAGTTAAAATGTTATTATTTCTCTTTTTATTTTCTGCGCTTTATTATTTTATTATCCTTCGGATCGTATTGGCATTTGAAATGATGTTTTTCAATTCATTCCGGTTTTCATTTTGTATTACATCTCTGAACTTTTCTAACTGACCAATATGCTCATTTAATACATCAAGCACATGTTCTTTATTCTGTAAAAAAATGGGCACCCACATTTCTGGGCTGCTTTTTGCCAACCGCACCGTGCTTTCAAAACCGGCTGAGGCAAGTTCAAATATTGCATTCTCTTCTTTTTCTTTTTCCAACACGGTATTGGCCAATGCAAATGAGGTAATATGAGAAATATGACTGACATAAGCTGCATGCAAATCATGTGCTTTTGCTTCCATTTCTATTAAATGCATGCCAATCTCCTGATAAAAATACTTTACCCATTGCAATGCATCAGTATCACTTTCTGCAGCATTGCAAATGATAACCGCTTTATTTTCAAAAGCACCTCTTACAGCTGCTGTAGGTCCGCTGTATTCTGTTCCCCACATGGGATGGGTGGCTACATAACGACCCCGCTTTTCATGCTGCTTTACTTTTTCTACCAGTTCCGCTTTGGTAGAACCTACATCAATCACAATTTGATTGGTTATTTTGTTGAGCAATACCGGTAATAATTTTACAGCCGCATCAACGGGTATAGCCAAAATGATTACTTCGGATTGTGCAATTGCATCATCCATTTCAAGTATTTCATCAACCAATTCTAATCGTATAGCAGCTTCTGCATGCAACTGATTTGTTTCCACACCTATCAGTCGTGAAGATATTTTTTTCTCATGCAACTGAATAGCTAATGATCCGCCAATGAGTCCGGTGCCGATTATACAAATTGATTTTCTTTCCATCTTTTCAATTTTTGATTTTTTGCTTTATCCTATTTATCACTTCATCCAGTTTTTCTTCGGCAGCACATAAACTTATTCGAACAAATCCATTTCCTGCAGATCCAAAAATACCACCGGGGGTGACGAATATTCCGGATTCATTTAACAACCGGTCACTTAATAAGCCGCCAATTCCAAATTGATGTTTAGCTTCAACTTTTGAATCAGGCACAGCTGCCCAAACAAAAAGACCGGATTGATTTTTTGAATAAGAACAGTTCAGCAAGTTGAGTATTTCATAAACTTTTTCTCTTCGCTTGCTATACACTGTATTTACCGAGGCGTGCCATTCTTCGCCAAGTTCCAGAGCCCTTGCAGCCGCCAGTTGTACCGGTAAAAACATCCCACTATCCATATTTGATTTAAAACGTAATACTTCTTCAATTCTTTCTTTGGCACCGCAAAGCATCCCCACACGCCAGCCGGCCATATTATGACTTTTGCTCAATGAATTTAATTCAACCACACAATCTTTTGCTCCTGCAATACTCAATAAACTAAGCGGCTCGTCATTCAAAATAAAACTGTATGGATTATCATGTACAATCAGTATTTTATTTTTTTGGGCAAACGCCATCATTTTTTCAACCTGTGCGATTGATGCCGACTGCCCTGTGGGCATGTGTGGATAATTGACAAACCAGAGTTTTATTTTATTTAAATCTAAAGTTTCCAGCTTTTCAAAATCGGGGAAATAATTATTCGCTTCCAGCAATTCATATTCAATACAACTGCCGCCGGATAATTTTACTGCACTTGTATAGGTAGGATAACCGGGATTGGGCACCAGCACTTCATCGCCTTCGTTTAAATAGGTCATACAAATATGTAGAATACCTTCTTTGCTACCCATAAGTGGCAATATTTCTGTTTGCGGATCAAGTGATACGCCATACCATTTTTGATACCAGTTACCGATTGCATTTCGCAACACTGCTGCCCCTTTATACGATTGATATGCATGCGTATCCGGCATTGATGCAGCCTCCTGAAGCGTTTTTATTACAGATGAATGCGGCGGCAGATCGGGACTTCCAATGCCCAGATTAATGACAGACTTACCTGCCTTATTCAAGGCTTCAATATCACGCAGTTTTTGAGAAAAATAATACTCACCAATGCCATTTAATCTATTGCTGGTTTTCATTTAACTATTCATTTTTACTTTAAAAATTGTAAGGCAATCAAATCTTATCCAATTTTTTATTTCCATATTCCTCTTTTATACACGCCATAAATTTTAATAGATTCTGTCAATGACTTAATTGACTTCATTACATTTTCAAACTGAGTTGCCTGTTCAAATTCCATATCGGCATGAAATGCATACTTAAAATCGGAGCCGGGAATTGGAAAACTTTGCAACTTGCTTAGGTTGATGCCACCATCTGAAATTTTCGTCAACACTTTGGCCAGGCTTCCTTTTGAATGATCGGTATGAAAACTAACAGATGCTTTATCGGCACACGCCACTTGTTTTGCATCTTCTTCTCTTTGCAACATTAAAAACCGTGTATAGTTATTTTTTAGTGTATGAATATTGGGAGCTAAAACCTGCAATCCGTACAATTCAGCAGCAAGCTTACTGGCAATTGCCGCTATATGTCTGCTTTTGTGTTGGTGTATATTTCGGGCACTTAAGGCTGTATCGTCCGACTCAACGAGCTTCCATTTGTGCTTGTCCAGAAAATCATAACACTGCTGTAGTGCCATCGTGTGTGAGTGTACTTCTTTTATATCTTCCAGCTTTACACCCGGATTCACCAATAGATGTTGCCTGATTTGCAGATAAACTTCTCCAACAATTTTCAATTGGCTTTTATGCAATAAATTGTAATTGGGCAAAATACTGCCGGCTATGGAGTTTTCAATAGCCATCACACCGCCATTACTTTCTTTTTTATTTGAAGCAATTTGAACTACTTCTTTGAAACTATCGCAGGGAATAACGACAGCCTGCTTCCCGAAAAAAATACGAGTAGCCTCTTGGTGAAAGCTGCCGGCATAACCTTGTATGGCGAATCGTTTTTCAATTTCAATTTCCTTTGATAGCTTTTGTTTCTGTTGCATTATTGATTTCATCATTTAATATTCAAAATATTGTCAATTTCTTAATATGTTCCAACAAAGGCCCCCTATACTTCTGAAAACAAAAAAAACCCCCGCTTTTGCGGGGGCAATTTATTTTGTTGTTCTTTAGTTGTTACTTTTATCAACAATGCACCCCCGGCCTCTTTCCAAAAAAGAAGTAATAAAAATAAAAAACGAAGAATGTTCTCATTGTTGTCATGTGACAAATGTAAGTGGTGGTTTTAAAAAATCCAATACCTGATATAAAATAAATTTTCCGTTTATCAAAAAATGGATGCAAACAACCGTTCAGAAGCGGCATCATTTCATCAGGCGGGGTTCATACGTATCTTACGGCCACGGTAGTTTTTACCATCAATCGCTTTCATCATTTTTTTGGCTGCAGCTGCATCTACTTCCACCCAACTATTCATTTCCTTCATATCAATACGACCCAATACATCTTTGCGCAGGTCGCTCAAATCCAAGATGAACTGCAAAAAGCTGGCTTTGTAAAACCCGTCTTTAGTTCCCAGATTTACAAATAGTCGCTGATAATTTCCTGCATCGCCATAGTTTCTGCCTTTTGTATCACGCTGAAGTGGTCGGTCGCCCTTGCGTTCACCTTTTCTTTCTTCACGCAAATTAAGATCAGCAGCATTCTCATAATATTTCAAAAAGCGATCAAACTCCAATGCCGCTACCTTTTGCAGAATGGCCTCTTTTTCAACATTGGCAAATTTTTCCTTTAGAACCGGTAAATAAGTTTCGTATTCGCCGTGGCTGATGTCGGCATTCAGCATTTTGTCTATAAAATGAAAAAACTGTTTCCGGCAAACATCTTTTCCTGCCGGTATATCCATTTTATGAAAATTGGTTTTCACCAGTTTTTCAATTTGTCGCAGTCTGTAAATTTCCTTGGGTGTAACGATGGAAACGGATATCCCGCTTTTACCAGCCCGTCCTGTACGACCGCTTCTATGTGTATATACTTCTGTATCGTCGGGCAATTCATAATTGATGACATGGGTAATACCCTGCACATCAATACCTCGTGCTGCTACATCCGTTGCTATCAGCAATTGAATGCTTTTTTCTCTGAATCTTGCCATTACTTTATCACGCTGCACCTGTGTCAGGTCTCCATGCAAAGCTTCTATATCATAGCCTTCTCTTATCAAAGCCTCTGTTATATTTTGTGCATCTGCCTTAGTACGGGTGAAGATGATGCCATACAATCCGGGATTGAAATCAATAATTCTTTTCAGCGTTTCGTATCGGTTGCTGTGTTGCGTAAGATAATAATGGTGATCAATATTTGCATTGCCGGTATTTGCCTTTCCTATTGTAATTTCAAAAGGCTGTTCCATATATTTTTTGCTCACTTGTCTTATTGCAGGCGGCATGGTAGCGCTAAACAACCAGGTGCTTTCGCGGTTCGGAGTATTTTTTAAAACAAACTCAATATCGTCTTTAAAGCCCATGTTCAGCATTTCATCTGCTTCATCCAATACGATATACTGTACTTTTTCCAGATTTACTGCCTTACGTTCTATCAGGTCAATTAATCTTCCGGGTGTAGCAACAATTATATGTGTGCCTTTTTTCAGGCTTCTGATTTGCTCTACAATAGATGCACCGCCATACACGGCAGTGATGGATCCTTTATCTGCTTTGTTCTTAAACTTATCCAGGTCGCCGGTTATTTGCAAACAGAGTTCTCTTGTAGGGCATATAACCAATGCCTGTGGGTAGCGTTCAGTATAATTGATAAGTTGCAACAAGGGCAATCCAAAGGCGGCCGTTTTTCCGGTACCGGTTTGTGCCAGACCTATAAAATCTTTAGTTCCCTGTAATAAAACCGGAATTGCTTTTTCTTGTATGGGTGTAGGCTGCGTAAAACCCAGCGCATTAATGGAGTTGAGCAAGCCTTGATTGATGCCCAGAGATTCAAAAGTGGCCAAAATATTGTAGGTTTAAATAAATAGAATCAGACCACAAAGGTAATTGTATTAAATCGGCAGCAGGAAAGTATTTATGAATAAAAAAAGAAAAGCAGCTTATAGATATAAGCCGCTTCTAACGATTGCTTGCCATATGAAATTCTTATAGAGTATTCCAATGACATGGTTCAGACCATAGATACCGAATATTCAGTTCCGGTCTTTGTCACTGAAATAATTATTTCGGTGCGTTTGCAGAATCTGCCTTCTTAGTTGTATCACCAACGTTTGTGCTGTCTGTAGTAGGAGCAGGAGTTGGAGTTACAGCAGGAGTATCAACTGTTGTTTTAGTTGAATCACCAGCAGGCTTGTCAGATTTACCACTGTTACCGCAAGATGCAAGAGCAACAGCTACAAAAGCGATAGCAAAAAACTTTTTCATTTGTTGAGATTTTTTTTGTTTTGAGAAATATATTTCAGGGATTAATACCACAACCAAAAGAAGGTAACCCGGTAACCTGATTTTTTTAAAAAATTTTTTTTCTGCCCATTTTTGGAAAAAAGGCAGCCTTTTAAGCCATTTATTAAGTTATTTTGTGGACTTAAACCCATAGTTAATATTTATAGTGTAACGGCGGGTTACTATTTCTAATAAAAAGTATTAAAAACAGGCAAGTGATACCTGAAAACAGCGAAAAGGCATTATTGGAAGGCTTGGCTATCAACGACAGAAAGGCTGTAGAAACCATTTATCGTCAAAACTTTAATATGGTTCAGGCATTGATACTTAATAATAATGGTTCGGCTGATGACGCAAAAGATGTTTTTCAGGAAGCCATGATAGTTCTTTATGAAAAGGCAAGGTCGGGCAATTTTGAGTTAAACTGCCAGCTTAAAACTTTTGTTTATTCTGTTTGTCGTCGGTTATGGTTGAAGCGATTGCAGCAGCAGAACAGATATGCATCTCCGGGCGATAGTATGGAAGCTGTAGTAGCCGTAGATGATGATTTGGAAGCACACGAACAAAGAAATGCCGAATTTGAAATGATGGAAAATGCCATCAACCATTTGGGCGAACCTTGCAAGAGTTTACTGGAAGCATATTATCTGCAAAAACAGAATATGCAGGTGATTGCTGCCAACTTTGGTTATACCAATGCAGACAATGCCAAAAATCAGAAGTACAAATGTCTGATGCGGCTTAAAAAAATATTTTTTAGTCAGTATAAAAACGGAAAAACTGATGGATGATATTAAAATTATAGATACTGTAGAGCGCTATATCCGTGGCGAAATGAAACCTGATGAGCGATTGCAATTTGAACAATTGCGCAAAGCCAATGCCGAGGTAGATCAGTTAGTTGTAGAGCATACACTTTTCTTGCAGCAATTGAATCATTTTGGTGAGCGCAAATCTTTCCGTTCTTCTTTAAATGAAATTCATACCGATCTTACAGAGCAAGGCAAGATAGACTCCATGAAGCTAAAGGGTAAAGCCAAAGTGGTTTACCTATGGAGACGATATAAAAGAGTTACGGCTATTGCAGCCTCAATTGCCGGCATTACGGCATTGACGATTTCTGCATTAGTATGGATAGTAGCTCCACGCAGCAATTCAAAAACAGAAGCGTTGGGACGAGAGCTGGACATGGTAAAACAACAACAACAGGCGCAGAATACAGAAATGCGCAATATCAAGAATCAAATCAACAGCAAACCCATAGCCTTTAAATCAGGAGGTACCGGGTTTATGATTGATGGTCGTGGTTTTATTATTACCAATGCGCACATTATTCAAAACTCAAGGAATATTGCAGTTGTTGATGTAAAAGGCAATCAATACAACGCTACTATTGTACAAAAAGACAATAACCGGGATATTGCAATCATAAAAATTGATGACAAAAATTTCACACGTATTACAACATTGCCTTACAGCATCAGCAAAACGGTGAGTGAGGTGGCAGAGCCCATTTTTACTCTGGGCTTTCCGCGAAATGATATTGTGTATAGCGAAGGTTATCTTAGTGCCCGCACCGGTTTTAATGGCGACAGCCTCACTTGTCAGTTAGGTATTGCTGCCAACAGAGGTAATAGTGGGGGTCCAGTCTTTAATCACAATGGTGAAGTGATAGGCATACTGAGTACCAAAGAAACAGAATCAGAAGGAGTGGCATTTGCCATACAGTCTAAATACATTTATGACGCCGTAAAAAGTTTGAATAAAAATTCTGATACCCTCAATCTGACACTCTCATCCCGTTCATCTTTAAAGGGCATGAGTAAGCAACAACAGGTAAGGTCAATAGAGAAATTTGTATTTATGGTAAAGGGGGATTAATGCCTCCTTCCTTCAGCCCATTTTGGTTTCAACTTTAGAATTTTCTTGAAAACATCACAGTCTTCGCTATGGCAGCCGGGCAGGTAGCCGGTACTCATCAAAAATTCATTTACTATTTCGCCACCGGTAAAGCGGAAATGCTTTTTGAAAAGCTTTACCCACTCCCCTTTTGAATCATGCTCGCTTTGGTGAATGATTTTATGTTGTTTATCCAACCAGTTTTTAAATGAACCAAATTCTTTTTGCAAAGCAATGATCTCTTTTGCATTGTAAATAGCAGCTTCAATTTTCAACCGGTTTCTGATGATGCCGGCATCCTGCATCAATTTTTCTTTTTTCTTTTCAGTGTATCGGGCTATTTTGGCAATATTGAAATCATCAAAAGCCCTAAAAAAATTTTCTTTCTTTTTTAAAATTGTATCCCAGCTAAGCCCGGCCTGATTGATTTCCAAAACTAATCTTGCAAAAAGCAAATCATCATCTTGAATAGGAAATCCATATTCGGTATCATGATACATGCGGTGAACTGAATTTTTGTCCAGTTCATTTACATATTTGCAATAACTGCCTGCCATAATTCAATAAATTTAAAAAAAAATCCCGCTCTGAAAAATCAGAGCGGGAACTGTGGGAGTTGACGGGTTCGAACCGCCGACCCTCTGCTTGTAAGGCAGATGCTCTGAACCAGCTGAGCTAAACTCCCTTACCCTATTTATAGGGAGTGCAAAGATAAGGTTGCAGGGCTCACAGGCAAATTTTTTTTCAAATAATAAACATTGATTTTTTTAATTTTTCACACGATAATCTTCCCGGTTTCCAAAATGCTGTTGAAAATTTTAATAAGTAAGTATTTCCGCAATTTCCTGTAAAAAAGCTGCTTAGGTTAATTGATTCAATAAAAAAATATGGTGTGTATATAATTCAAAACATGATGTATTTTTGAACCGTGAAATCAATAAATCCCGATAGCAGACCTGAAAGCTTTGAAGAAGAAGAGGTGCTTATTGCCACCGAAAATCTTTGTAGCCTGATTGTGTGGAATGACGAGGTGAATACTTTTGAATGGGTTATAGAAACCCTGATAGAAGTTTGCGGCCACAGTTCCGAACAGGCCGAACAATGTGCTTACCTCATACATTTTAAAGGAAAGTATGCAGTGAAGAATGGCAGTTATGATGATTTAAAACCGCAATGCGATGCCATTACTGAAAGAGGTATTAACGCCACAGTAGAAATAACTGCCGGATAAACTTCCGGTAATGCCCGTTTTTACACTCGATAATGAATTGTCTTTTCCTCCGGTACATCTGGCAGAGCCTGATGGGCTATTGGCTATCGGCGGCGATCTTTCCACTACCCGATTACTTACAGCCTATCGAAATGGTATCTTTCCCTGGTATGAAGATGAAGTGCCACTGTGGTGGTGTCCCGATCCCAGATTTGTATTATTCCCCGACAAACTGAAAATCAATAAAACGACAAAGGCTTTATTGAAGAGAAACGAATTTGAATTCAGTATCAATACTGCTTTTAAAGAAGTAATACATCATTGCAAAAATGTAATCAGACCCGGACAAGAAGGCACCTGGATAACGCCTGAAGTAGAAAAAGCTTATTGTAAGCTATATGAACTAGGACATGCACACAGCGCCGAAGTATGGAAAAATAATAAACTCGTTGGCGGACTTTATGGCATAAAAATGGGCAAGGTTTTTTTTGGCGAAAGCATGTTCAGCATCGAAAGCAATGCCTCCCGTTTTGCATTTACAAAATACGTTCATCAATTAATTGCTGAGCAAGTTGAATTAATCGATTGCCAGATTTATTCCGATTACCTTGAAAGTATGGGTGCCGAAATGATACCCCGAACAGCATTTACACAGTTACTTCAAAATTTGCTTCCCAAATAATGTGGCAACATAGCTCGCCAGGTGTTCCAGTCGTGCGGCCAGTCTTGCCCCCACACATCCAGCTCGTACCAGATACCTTTATCATAAAGTATTTTGGCAAACTTGCCTGAGGCAGCCGGATCTTCATAATTGCCACTACCGGTGAGAATATGAATATGACCACTTTTCCTTATTTGTTCCAATATTGAATGATCAGTAAGATTGCTCATGTAATGAAAAGGACTGTTGAAATACACATCATCATCAAAATAGCCTTTGGTATATTCTGAAAGATCATAAACACCACTCATAGCAATAACGCCGTTGATGAGATCGGGTCTTTTTAAAAACAGATTCATACTATGTAAAGCACCAAAAGAAGCGCCGCAGGTAATGATGGGTGTTTCCTGGCTGGTATTCGTTCTGATGAAAGGAACCACTTCATTAAATACATAGCTATTCCATTGCTGATGTCTGATGGCTTTATCACGTGGAGCCATGTTGTTATTCAACCAGCTTTCATTGTTGATGCTGTCGATTGAAAATACCCTCACTTTTCCGGCATAAATAAACGGTGCAAGATGGTCCATTAATTGAAAACGTTCATACTCCAGATAATCAGCTGCTGCAGTAGGCACCAGTAATAAGGCAAAACCAAAATCGCCATAAGAAGCGATAGGCATTTCTTTGTTTAATGAGGGACTAAACCAGCTCGACAATTCTCTTTTCATATAAATCTGTTTAAATGTAGAATAGCTGCGAAGATAGCGTTAATCTCTGTTTTATCTTCTGGCAGAAAGCAGGTAAATTTGCCCACTTATGGAAGCAGGAAAAAACTTTGAACATCAGTCAGCCGAACAGAAATGGTATAGCCATTGGATGGATAGAAAATATTTTCACAGTGAGCCGGATGACCGTGAGTCCTACACCATTACGATACCGCCGCCCAATGTAACCGGCGTACTGCACATGGGCCATGCGTTGAATAATACCATTCAGGATATTTTGATTCGCCGTGCACGCATGCAGGGAAAAAATGCTTGCTGGGTGCCGGGCACTGACCATGCTTCCATAGCTACAGAGGCAAAGGTTGTACACATGCTTCGTGAAAAAGGAATTGCCAAATCATCTTTGAGTCGAGAAGATTTTTTGAAATACGCCTGGGAGTGGAAAGAAAAATATGGCGGCATCATTTTGCAGCAATTAAAAAAATTAGGCTGCAGTTGCGATTGGGATCGTACCAGCTTTACCATGGATCCCGATTATTATCACTCGGTTATCAATGTGTTTATCGACCTATACAACAAAGGCTACATCTATCGCGGCAAGCGCATGATAAACTGGGATGTAAAAGCAAAAACCGCATTGAGCGATGAAGAAGTTATCAGAAAAGAGACCCATCAAAAATTATTTCACCTTAAATACAAATTGGATATACCGGGTGATGAATACATTGTGATAGCCACCGTGCGACCCGAAACCATCATGGGCGATACTGCAATATGTGTACACCCCGACGATGAGCGATACAAACATCTGCATGGAAAATTTGCATTTGTGCCTTTAATCAACAGACGTATTCCCATTATAACTGATGAATACGTAACTATGGAATTTGGTACCGGTGCTTTAAAAGTAACGCCGGCGCACGATGTAAACGACAATCAACTGGGTCAAAAGCATGGTTTGGAAGTAATTGATATTTTGAATGAAGACGGAACACTGAATGCCGAAGCGCAAATCTATGTAGGTGAAGACCGGTTTGAAGCCAGAAAAAAAATTGCAAAGGAACTGGAAGAAAAAGGATTTCTCTTAAAGACTGAGGATTATACCAGCGAGGTTGGATTCTCTGAAAGAACTGATGTAGTAGTAGAACCGCGGCTTTCGCTGCAATGGTGGGTGGACATGAAAAAAATTTCTGATCCGGCATTGCAGGCTGTGATGACTGATGAATTAAAATTTTATCCGGCAAAGTTTAAAAATCTTTATCGTCACTGGATGGAGAACATCAAAGATTGGTGTATATCCCGACAGCTTTGGTGGGGCCATCGTATTCCTGCTTGGTATGATGCGGAGGGAAAATATGTTGTAGCTGCAGATGTTGCTTCAGCAAAAGAATTATATCAAAAACAATATGGCATTGCTGCAGAAAGTTTGAAGCAGGATGAAGATTGCTTAGACACCTGGTTTTCCAGTTGGCTCTGGCCTTTTGAAGTTTTTAAAGGCTATAGCAATCCCGGCAATGCAGATGAAAAATATTATTATCCCACTAACACATTAGTAACCGCACCTGAAATTATTTTCTTTTGGGTGGCCCGAATGATAATGGCCGGTTTTGAATACAAACATGAAAAGCCATTCAACGAAGTTTACTTTACAGGCATTGTACGTGATAAGCAGGGAAGAAAAATGAGTAAAAGCTTGGGCAACTCCCCCGACTTGCTGGAGATGATTGATAAAGATGGCGCCGATGCCGTTCGTTTTGGCATTATGATATCATCACCTGCCGGAAACGATTTGATGTGGGACCCGGCAGGAAATGAACAAGGCCGCTTTTTCATCAATAAGATGTGGAATGCCATGAAGCTGGTGAAACTGTGGGAAGCAAGAGTTGATGAATCTGAAAACCCGAATACACAAAAAAACAATTTTGCCATTAGCTGGTTTGAAAACAGATTGAATGAAACCAAAGCAACTTTAGAAGGCCAGTTTAAAGATTTCAGACTCAGCGAAGCATTAAAAACAATTTACTCATTGATATGGGATGATTTTTGCAGCTGGTATCTTGAGTGGGTAAAGCCACCCATGAACGAGCCTATTGCAAAAAATATTTACAGGCAAACCATAGGATTCTTTGAAGAACTGGTGCAACTGCTTCATCCGTTTATGCCTTTCATTACCGAAGAAATTTATCATTCCTTGCAGGAAAGAAAAGACGACCTTGTTGTAAAACAATTTTCGGCACAAAAAAAGGCTGATGAAGCTATTTTACAAACCGGTGAAAAATTGAAAGAAGCGATAACAGCAATACGAGATACCCGCAACCGCAATCAATTGAAACCAAAAGATACGATAAAACTGTTTATTCAAACTGATGATAGAAATACCTATCAAAGTATTGAGAAACTTTTAGCAAAACAAGTAAATGCCGAATTTGTTTCTTTTACCCAAGAATCTATTACAGGAGCCATCACTTTAGTTGTAGGTAAAGACAAATTTTATATCCAATCTACTACTACAGTTGATACTACGGTTCAAAAACAACAGTTGCAAAAAGAACTGGAATATCTGAAAGGCTTTTTAGCTTCTGTTGATAAAAAATTAAGTAACGAAAAATTTGTTCAGAACGCAAAACCGGAAGTAATAGTGATTGAGAGAAAGAAAAAAGAAGATGCGGAATTAAAGATTAAAGTAATACTGGAAACCCTGACATCATTACATGAGTAAGCATAAGTTGCTCTTATAATTGTTACAAAGTTGACCTTTCAAATTATTTGTTATTTATTCGTTAATAGCGAAGCAATCTATAATTTATTTATTTTAAGTTCGTTCACTTATCTTCAGATTTCAAACTAAAAAAAATACATGAAGCTTTCAGTTGCATCTATAATAGCCATTTCCTTGTTTTTAATTCAATCGCCTTCATTTGCCCAACAGAAAAAATATGCAGGGCTGGATTACCTGCATAAACTTCAGGACAACCGTACAGAAGGCAAAAACTCCTTTAATAAATTCATGTCAGGTACTGCTACTCCAGTTAGCTTAGCTACACCTTTTAGTTTATGGATTGCAGGCATGGTCAGTAATAATAAAAAACTTCAAAAGGATGCATTATTTTCATTAGAAAGTTTTGCATTATCTCAAGCTTTTACATTTGGCGTAAAAGCCATTGTAAACAAGCCGAGACCACATGAAGCAGATCCTACTTTGATTGCATTAAAAAATGCCAAAAATGGTTCTTTCCCCTCAGGGCATACTTCTGAAGCTTTTGCCACAGCAACTTCACTTACCCTTATTACCAAGAAATGGTATGTAGCCGTACCGGCTTATTCATGGGCTTCTCTGGTTGGTTATTCCAGAATGTATCTCGGTGTACACTACCCGGCCGATGTTTTGGGCGGTGCATTGTTGGGTACAGGAAGTGCATTTTTATCTTACAAAATTAATCAATGGCTGCATCCTGAAAAGAAGAAATTGAAAAACCCAAATGATTAACGAGGAATAATACTCACCGGTAAAATTATTTCAAACACACTGCCCCTTGAAAGATCAAACTGATCTCTGTCGAGCAAATGACTGATACGAAATCCAAAAGTCAGTGGATATTGATTCCACCATCTGGTATCAAAATAAATTTCACACCCCACACTTCTTTGATTTACGTTTTGGGTTTTATCTTTTGAATATACTTTTGTAAAATCAAAAAAAGTATTGGCTCTTATTTGATTGATATATAAAATATTTCCAAATCCCCAATCGGGATAAAGTAATGGAAAATGATAATTGGCTGCCAGCTTCCACATTCTTGAAAAATAACGGCCGGTAAACCCTCTTGAATAAGCAAAACGATCGCTGAAAACTACCTGACCCAAAGTATCTCTTTGCTGAAATGCAGCATTCAATACCAGACTATGGTTCTGCATAAATCCGGGAAGATAGACCGTTGCACTAGAAAGCAGTTGATTTCCTTTTTTATTAGAAACCGCATATCTGTCAGCCAACGAAAACGAATAACCTAAGCGGGGAAATATATGTTGCCTTGCCTGTGAAACATACTGACTCCAAGAAATAAAATGATGCAAGTATTGCAGTTGTGTGTTTCTCAATGAATCTTTAAAAAACCCTTTGTTATAATCATTGCGAAAAACATAGTTGGTACCGATATTAAAATTCCTGAATGTTTTCCCTTTTACAAAATGCAGTGGAATATTGAGTCCTGTATAAGTATCCAACTGATCCCAGTAGCGGGTTTTGTTACCTGTTAAAGTATGGCGGTTGAAAGTATATTGCGAACCCACACTGAATTGCGGAAACCAGGCTCCATAAATAAAATTAGCTCCCGTGGCATGTGTTTTTTCATTTTGATTGTACTGATAATACAATTCAGACTGAAATGTGTTCAACACATTTTCTCCATAAACAGAATAACTGAAAATCGGATCTTCATAATAGGGCCGCCAGCTATGAAAATTGAACAGTCGTGTTCCTTTTTTGTATTTACTAATTGCATAAGAGCCGATAGGCAACTTATCAGTAAGTATATTGTTAACACCCATTGGCATATTCACCGGATAGCGAATTGCAGGAGAATCAATATCATCAACATTTATTTCTTCCCAATTACTCATATCCCATTTCTCCTGCCTGAGTTGATAACCTGCTGCCGTAAATTCGGACCAGGTTAAATTTCCATTTCCTGTATTTGCAAAATATTTGCCT
>ERZ724526.589-NODE-589-length-20613-cov-5.574034_pt1 | contig 20613 bp, 17 predicted proteins | sample MGYA00376059_ERZ724526 | MGnify/ENA primary metagenome ERZ724526 (study PRJEB28724, sample SAMN07190883) | activated sludge metagenome | isolation source: activated sludge of sewage treatment plant in Hong Hong | place: Hong Kong | collected 2016-03-17 ...
CGCATCTCATTTCCTCGTCCCTCGTCCCCCGCCCCTCGTCCCTTTTTCCTATCTTTCGCCATGCGCCGCCTCCTGCTTGCCGCTACGCTGATCCTGCTTGCTTTCGCCGGTCGTGCTCAGAAGCTCGACAGCGAAGTGCTTTTCAAACAGTATTTTTCCAAGAACGCCGACAGCCTCGATGCCATCGAGGGGATTTGGAACGTGTCGACGACCCAGGAGTTTTATCGTTACGATACGCTCTACGATATCCAGACCTTCGCCAAGGCTGCGCGGGTGGCGATCATGAAGAAGGAGGGGAAGTATGATTCCTACAACCTCACGGGTGAGTCGTACGATGTGGAATTCCAGACGACCGACGTGAAGGGCGTGTACCTGTACCGGAATTTCTTCCGCGAGACCAACGAATATTCCAAGACCCAGGCCGTTATCAGCAAAGCCGGGGAAATGGAGTACACCTACGATTTCCCGGACAACTACCTCCGCGTGAAGTTCCAGGACAGCTACGAGGAGGGCACCCGCGTGGTCAACATCCTCAAATGGACCAAGGTCTTTCCCGACGGCAAAAAGAAATGAGTCGAACGCGGCGGTACCTGTTGCCGCTCTTTTTCGTTTTCCTGCTCTCCTCCGCACAGGCTGCGGAGAAGTGGTGGGTTACCTTTCGCGATAAAGGTCCCGCCGATCGCCAACTGATTTCCGATTCCACCGACTGGCCCGTCGACCCGACGTATTTGTCGGCCGTAGCCGCGGAGGTGCGCACGATCACCGGTAAAAGCAACTGGCTCAACGGCGCGGCGGTGGTCGCGACCGGTGCGCAACTGGACCGGCTGCGCGCGCTCGACTGCATTGCCTCACTCGAGCCGATGGCGCCCAGTGAACGTTCGCAAAAGCAAAAGCGGGAACATGCGTACCGCAGCCGGCAGCAACTCATCGCGCTGGCGAAGTACCAGACGGAGCGGTTTCGTCCGGAACCTTTCCTGCAACGCGGCTACGACGGTCGCGGTCTCCGCATCGCCGTTTTCGACGCGGGCTTTCCGAACGTAAACACGCATCCGGCCTTTCAGCACCTGCGCGACCGCAACGCCATCGTGGTGACGCATGATTTCGTGACCGGTAAAGAGAACGTGTATGCGCACCACTGGCACGGCACGGCGGTCTTGTCGTGCATCGCCGGAAAGATGGACAGCGTTCCGCTCGGTCTCGCCAGCGGGGCGGAGTTCCTGCTCGCGCGTACGGAAAGCGCGCTGGGAGAGCCATTTTCGGAAGAGGAGCACTGGCTGGAAGCGGTGGAGTGGGCGTATGCGCACGGCGCCAACATCATCAGCAGTTCGCTCGGGTATACCAACAAGCGTTATTTCAATTACGAGATGGACGGCCGCCGCAGCCTGGTCGCGCGTGCCGCGAACATCGCCGCCTCGAAAGGGCTGCTCGTGATCAACGCCGCGGGCAACGAGGGCGCCGATGACTGGCGGTTCATCGACACCCCCGCCGATGCCGACAGCGTACTGGCCATCGGCGGAACCGAGCCGACGCAGGACGTACACATCGGCTTCAGCAGTTACGGTCCTTCGAGCGACGGCCGCCTCAAGCCCAACCTCTGCGCGCCCGGGCGTGTGACGGTGGCGGCGGGGCGCGGTTATCGCGAAGTGCAGGGGACTTCGTTCTCCACACCACTCGTAGCCGGCTTCGCGGCCTGTGCCTGGCAGGCGAATCGCGAAAAGCGCAACATGGAAGTGTTCCATCTGCTCGAACAAAGCGGCAGTCTCTTTCCTTATTACGATTACGCGCACGGCTACGGTATTCCGCAGGCGCAACGCGCGCTGGGCGATACCGCCTCCTCGCCGACCTTCGACTTCGTGGTCGTCAACGACGAAGTGAAAGTGGTGCTGCGCGAACAGTTTTCGTATCCCGAGACCGAACGCGAGCTCGGTTATGCGGTGCAGCGCAATCTTTACTACAAGATCTCCGACGCGCTTGGGAACATCCGTACCTACACGGTGATGACCGCCGAGAACAAAGAGGCGCTGCACTTCTACGCCGGCGATCTCCAGAACGGCGACGCGGTCACCGTTCACTTCGAAGGTTATACGTCCTCCTTCGACATCCAACACGACCCGGAAACGACTCCTGAAAAATGAACACACGGAATTTCGTCACCCTGCTGCTGCTGAGTCTGCTCGCGTTCGCGCGCCCGGCTTCGGCGCAGACCATGCTGCTGCACGTCGACCGCGCCGTTGATTCCCTGCCGCAACGCACCGGCCCGAACCTGTCGCGCTTTTCGCACTTGTATGTACAAGCCGGCTTCGTCGCCGGTCCCGATGAGGCCGGCGCGCGCATCAAATACGGCAACTCGATGGATTTCGCCATCGGCTTTCGGAAAAAGTACAAGCTGGGCAGTCTCTATTCGTTCGGCTGGGAACTCGAGCTGCGCGGCATGAACTACCGGCTCGTACAGGATTCGGCAAAGGTGGTACCGAATAACTTTCAGAACGACCGGGAACGCTTGAGTTTATCGGTGGTACAAGTAGGCGTCTACCAGCGGATCAATTTCGACCCGCTGCGGGGCAATCACATGGGCACCTACCTCGATCTCGGCGTAAGCGCCGGGTACCAGGTACTGCAGAACAACGTCCGCAACAAGCTGCCCGACGGCAGTGTGGTCAACGCCAGCATCACCAAGGTTCCGTACGACAACAATTTCGGCGCGATGCTCAACGCGCGGATCGGCCGCGGGCATGTCGCGCTCTACGGTTCCTGGCGGCTGACCGATGTTTTCAAGAGCTCCTACAGCTTCCCCGAATTGCCGCGCCTGACGGTAGGCCTGGAAATAGGACTTTTCCAGTAATTTAAAACATCAAAAACATCTTTTTACACTCTAAAACCCATTTTAAACACTTATTAACCGTGTTTTTCAACAGAGTTCGCAGAAATTAACAGGGTTTATTAACAAGTTCGGTTAATAACATTAAAAAACCCCTCCAAAACACCGCAACCCCAGCGGGTTATATCCGGTTAAATTTGCTGTAATCTCAACAAAAAACGGGTATGTCCCTCTCCAAAGAGCAAAAGAAAGACCTGGACAAGATCGGCCAGGAGCTTCGCAAACTCGAACGATTGTCGGTCGAGAACAAATTGGATCTGGATGTGTTCATGACCTCGTACAGCGATGAGGGATACGACATCTATGCCACCGAGAAAGTGAGCATAGAAGAGCAGGCCTCCAAGCGCAAGAAGGTCTTTGAAAAGGCCGGAAAGCAGAAGACCGAAAAGGTCGCCAAGGCCCGCTGATCCTCCTGAACCGTAAGTAATTAGTCAACCCCCGTCTGCGAACGGGGGTTGTCGTTTCAAGTCGCCGGGTCCGGGCCCGAAGTGCGCCAACTGGCCTCCAATACCGGATTAGTACTACTTTTGCCCCCTCATTTGTCCCGACCATGATTGATTGGATTTGGCTGGTGCCCGTGTTCCCGCTTCTGGGATTCCTGCTCATCAGCCTGGGAGGAAAACAACTTCCGAAGCAGGCGGCGGGTTTCATCGGCTCCGCTACCGTACTGGCCTCGTTCCTGATCTCCCTTGGCACCTTTTTGCAACTGCCAGCGGAGCCCACGACTGTCACGCTCTTTCCGTGGATCCACGCGGGTAATTTTCACGTCGATTTCTCCTTCCTCGTCGATCCCGTATCGGCGGTGATGTTGCTCATCGTAACCGGCGTCGGTTTCCTTATTCATGTGTACTCGATCGGGTACATGAGCCACGACGAAGCCTTTGCGCGTTTCTTTTCCTACCTCAACCTCTTCGTCTTCTTCATGCTGTTGCTCGTGCTGGGCGACAACTACCTGGTGTTGTTCACCGGCTGGGAAGGCGTGGGTCTTTGTTCGTACCTGCTGATCGGCTTCTGGTTCAAGCATCCCGAGTACAACAAGGCGGCGAACAAGGCCTTTATCATGAACCGCATTGGTGATCTGGCGTTCCTGTTGGGCATCATCCTCACCTTCGTACACTTTGGGTCGATCACGTTTTCCGAAGTGTTCCCCATCGCGAAGAACGCCGCCACGAATCAGCCGGTGATCATCGCGATCACGCTGCTCTTCTTCATCGGCGCCACGGGCAAGAGCGCCCAGCTCCCGCTCTATACCTGGCTGCCCGACGCCATGGCGGGTCCGACACCGGTCTCCGCGCTCATCCACGCCGCGACGATGGTGACCGCCGGCCTCTACATGGTCGTGCGCTCCAACCTGCTTTATTCGGCCGCGCCCTTCACGCTGGAGATCATCGGGATCGTCGGCACGGCAACGGCGCTCTTCGCCGCGGCCATCGCGCTGACACAAACCGACATCAAGAAAGTACTTGCGTATTCGACCGTCAGTCAGCTCGGCTACATGTTCGCCGCGCTCGGTTGCGGCGCGTATGCCAGCTCGCTCTTCCACGTTACGACGCACGCCTTCTTCAAGGCCCTCTTGTTCCTCGCGGCAGGATCGGTGATCCATGCTATGGGCGGCGAGCAGGACATCCGCAAGATGGGCGGGCTAAGGAAGAAGCTGCCGATCACGTACGCGGTCTTCCTGATCGGCACCCTCGCCATCGCGGGCGTTCCTCCTTTCGCCGGATTTTTCTCGAAAGACGAGATCCTCGCCTACATGTGGGGACACAACCGCGTCCTCTTCTTCTTCCTGGCGGTCACTTCGGTGATGACGGCTTTCTACATGTTCCGGCTGTTCTTCCTCACCTTCTTCGGCGGTTTCCGCGGAACGCACGAGCAGGAACACCATTTGCACGAGAGTCCGGCGGCGATGACCTTCCCGCTGATCGTGTTGGCGGTCTTGTCGACGCTCGGCGGCTTCATGGGTCTGCCGTCCATATTCAGTCATCACCACGCGCTGCGCGAATTCCTGGAGCCTGTTGCGGCCAACGCCTCGTTGATGGCGGTCGAGCCTTCGCACTTCTTCGAATGGGCGCTGATCGCCACCTCCCTGGTGGTCCTGGCCATCGTGATCGTATACGCTTACAACCGATACGTGAAGCGCGCGAACGTGCCTTCCGGCAGCGAGCAGGAGTGGGACCAACTGTCCCGCTGGTCGTATCATAAGTTCTACGTCGACGAGTTCTACGACGCGCTGTTTGTGCGTCCGTTGCGCGCGTTGGGCGGATTCTTCGGTCGCGTATTCGATCCGCAGGTGCTCGACGGCGCGGTTACGGCCGTCAGTGCCGGTGTGAACGGCGCGAGCGGACTGCTGCGCCGCGTTCAGGCCGGTGGTATCGGCTTCTACATCTTCCTGATGGTCTTCGGCATCATCGCCATCCTTGTATACAACCTCGTGCTGTAAGCGAATTCCTCTTCCATGCTGTCGATCCTCATCTTTCTTCCACTGGTAGCCGGGCTCATCGCCGGCTGGAGCGGCCGCAACGCGCGCACCATCGCGCTGGCGGCGGCAGTGGCCGAATTCCTGTTCAGCGTCTGGTTCGCGTTGCAGTTCAACGCAACCGGCGGTACGCAATTCCTCGAAGATTACTGGTGGGTGCAGGGACTGGGCATCAGTTATAAAGTAGGCATGGACGGTATCAGCCTCCTGCTGGTGTTGCTGACCACCTTCCTCACGCCGCTCATCATACTCTCCGCTGCCGGACAACAGCAGGAACGACCGGGTTTATTGTACGCGCTTATCCTCGTGATGGAAGCGGCGTTGATCGGCGTCTTCTGCGCGCTCGACGGATTCCTCTTCTATGTATTCTGGGAACTCGCGCTCATACCGATCTACCTGATCTGTCTGATCTGGGGTGGAAAAGACCGGCTGCGCATCACATTGAAGTTCTTCATCTATACCCTGCTCGGTAGCTTGTTCATGCTTGTCGCGCTGATCTACCTGCGCCAGCAAACGCCTGCTCATTCGTTCGACATCCGGCAGTTGTATGCCTTGCACCTGTCACCGGCGGAGCAGACCTGGATCTTCTGGGCCTTCTTCCTGGCCTTCGCGATCAAGATGCCGGTGTTTCCTTTCCACACCTGGCAACCCGATACCTATACCGATTCGCCCACCCAGGGCACCATGCTGCTCTCCGGCATCATGCTGAAGATGGGTGTTTACGGCCTGCTCCGCTGGCTGCTGCCCATCGCGCCGGCCGGCGTAGCGGAGTGGGGGAACGTAGCCATGATCCTTTCCGTAATCGGCATCGTGTACGCGTCGCTGATCGCCTGGTCGCAGCAGGACTTCAAGCGCCTGATCGCTTATTCGTCGATCGCCCACGTGGGATTGATTTCCGCCGGCGTCTTCTCCCTCACGGTGCAGGGCTTCCAGGGTAGCGTCATGCAGATGGTCGCGCACGGCGTGAACGTGGTCGGCCTCTTCTTCATCGCCGAGATCCTGATGCGCCGCACGCATACGCGCGAACTCGATCACCTTGGCGGCATCCGCAACGTAGCGCCGCAGTTCGCGACCTACTTCGTGATCCTGCTGCTGGCGTCGGTCGCGCTGCCGTTGACCAACGGCTTCGTCGGCGAATTCCTGCTCATCAACGGCGTGTACCAATACAACGCCTGGATGGCGGCCGTTGCCGGCCTGACGGTGATCCTCGGCGCGGTGTACATGCTCAACGCCTACCGCAAGATTTCGCTCGGGGAGACCGGCTCGCGCACGCACAGCTTCGACGACCTTACCCTCAACGAGAAAGCCGTATTGATCCCGATCGTTGCGGTCATCTTTATTACCGGTGTTTATCCCAAACCCTTGCTCGACCTGGTAGAGCCTTCCGTACGCGCCTTGCACGATCTGGTCGTGCAGTCGGGTGCGCTCTCGCTGCGTTGATCCTTCCTACGCGACCCGCATGAATACGCTGATCATACTAGCCGGGCTGGGCCTGGTGCTCCTCCTGACCGAGATCTTCAACATCCGGAAAGGCCAACTCGCGTTGATCCTGATCGGGCTGGGCGCGGCGCTCGCAGCCGACGTTGCCGACTGGAACGCGCCGGTGAGCCTGTTCAACGACATGATGCGCGTCGATCATTTCTCCGTGGCGTTCACGGGCGTGATCCTGGCGGTGTCGTTGTTGTGGTTCACCTTCTCGTCTTCTTACTTCGACGAACCCTCGAGCCGGGTCGATCATTTCGCCCTGCTCATCTTCGCGATCACCGGCGCGGTCGTGATGACCAGCTTTTCGAACATGATCATGTTGTTCCTGGGCATTGAGATCCTGTCCATTTCGCTTTACATCCTCGCGGGTAGCAACAAGAGTAATCTCGCCTCAAACGAAGCGGCCCTGAAGTACTTCCTCATGGGCAGTTTCGCGACCGGCTTCCTGCTCTTCGGCATCGCCTTGTTGTACGGCGCCACCGGTTCGTTCAACATCGCGGTGATCGCCGAAAAGATCGCGGCCAACGGACTCGACCAGCCGGTCATGATTACCGCCGGACTGTTCCTGATGATGATCGCGATGGCGTTCAAAGTATCGGCGGCTCCGTTTCACTGGTGGGCGCCGGATGTTTACCAGGGCTCGCCGACCGTCATCACAGCGTTCATGTCGACGGTCGTGAAGACGGCAGCCTTCGCGGCCTTCTTACGACTCTTCAGCGGCGCATTCGCGTCGATCGCGATCAATTGGAGCGAGACGCTGTTCATCATCTCGGCGCTCACGATCGCGATCGGCAACATCACCGCCGTTTTCCAAACCAGCTTCAAGCGCATGCTGGCCTATTCCAGCATCGCGCATGCAGGCTATATGACCATGGCCTTGTTGTCGCAGCAAGGTCAGTCGGGCGGTTCGCTCTTGTTCTACACGGCCGCTTATAGCGTGTCTTCGCTCGCCGCTTTCGCGATCCTCTACCTGGTGAGCAACAAAACCGGCAATGAGCAACTCGAGGGATTCAACGGTCTGGCTTCGCGCAATCCGTTTCTCGCCGCCATCACGGTGGTGGCCATGTTGTCCCTGGCCGGAATCCCGCCCACGGCCGGATTTTTCGCCAAATACTACATTTTCACGGCAGCGATGGAAGCTGGTCATGCCTGGCTGGTCATCATCGGCGTACTCGGTTCGCTGGTAGGCGTGTATTATTACTTCCGTCCGCTGATCGCCTTGTTCCGCGGCACATCCGACGCCACCATCGAGCTTCCGACGGCCACCAGGATCTTCCTGATCGGTACGGCGGTCCTGGCCATCGCGCTGGGCCTGGCGCCGGGCTATTTATCAGGACTTTTGTAACAGATAATCAGGACTTTGTAAAGGTGTCGGCGCAATGTCACGATTGCGTTAAATCGGTGGTTGTCCGGTTTTGGATATAAGGGGAATTTCCTATACTTGCTCCTCCAAAAATTTTAAAAAATCAAAGAAATAGAACGACCGCAGGGTCGTTTATTCGTGTAGTATCCTCGTCAAAAAGAAACATTTAACCAACAAGCATAACATGAGCAACAAGCAATCTAAAGCTGGTGGAATACAAGGTCTCTTTGCCGCACTGGTTATTCCGCTGTGCCTGGTCCTGGGAATCGTCATCTGGAATTTCATCATGGGTAATCCCAGCGGTTTCGAAAACAGCGATCCGGAAAAAGGTCCCCTGCCCAAAGAAGTAATCGGCACGCTCAACCACTACCTGGCCGTTATGTACAAAGGTGGTTTCGTCGTACCGATCCTGCTCGGTTCGTTCTTCACCGTTGTGGTCTTCGCTATCGAGCGCATGATCACGATCGGCAAGTCCAAGGGCACCGGTTCCGTAGAGGGCTTCATCATGCGCATCCGTCCGCTGGTAGCATCCGGCAACCTCGACGGAGCGAAAGCGGAGTGCGCCAAGCAGCGCGGTTCGGTTGCTAACGTTGTCAGCGCCGGCATCGACATGTACCGCAGCATGCAAGCCGACCGCGAGTTGGACAAAGAGCGTAAGATCATGGCTATTCAGAAAGAATTGGAAGAAGCCACCACCCTGGAGCTTCCGATGCTTTCCAAGAACCTGGTCATCATTTCGACCATCGCTTCCATCGCGACCCTGTTGGGTCTGTTCGGAACGGTACTCGGGATGATCCGGGCGTTCTCGGCGCTGGCCACCGCCGGTGCTCCGGACGCCGTAGCCCTGTCGACCGGTATCTCCGAGGCGCTTATCAATACCGCGCTCGGTATCGGCACCTCGGCATTGGCCATCATTATGTACAACTACTTCACGACGAAGATCGACAGCATCACCTACGGCATCGACGAGGCCGGCTACACGATCGTACAGTCCTTCGCTTCCACGCAGAAGGGCCACTAAAAACCGGCTTTCCGTGTGTGGAATATTCCTGCACGGGGACTCCTACCATACGTCGTAACTAATGCCGAAAATCAAGATACCAAAGAAGGGTCCTTCGCTGGACATGACCCCGATGGTCGACCTGGCGTTCTTGCTGGTGACCTTCTTCATGCTCACCACGAAGTTCCGCCCGGACGAGCCGGTGGTCGTGGATCAGCCCTCCTCCGTCAGCGAGATTCCGCTGCCGGACAAAGGGGTGATCCTGCTGACGATCGACAAGGGTGGCCGGGTGTTCTTCAACGTAGAAGGACAGCAGTTGCGCCGCAGCATCATCGAGAAGATGGGTGAGCGTTTCAACGTCACCTTCGAAGAGAAGGAACTCAAGCGATTCTCCGTTCTCTCTTCGGTGGGCATGCCGATGAACCAGATGAAGGAATACCTCTCGGCCGACGAAGCCAAGCGGAAAGAGATGAACCTCAGCACGCCCGGCATTCCGAAGGATTCTACGAACAACGAGCTGGCCATGTGGGTGAATGTCGCCCGTAACGCCGCTCCGCGTGCCAGCATCGCGATCAAAGGCGACCGCGAAGCCGACATTCCGACCATCAAGCGGGTCATCTCGATCCTGCAGGATAATAAGGCGAACCGTTTCGCCCTGATCACTAACCTCGAAGGCGCACCCACGGCGGAGCCCGCCACCGATAAACAGTAAACCGCTGCGACGGGCAACCGTCGCGCAAGCCGGGAACACGAACCATGGCAGAAGTACAACAGCAAGAAGGCGGTAGCGACAAGGGCAAACACAAAAAGGTCCGCGCCAAGAAATCGTCCACGCACATCGACATGACGCCGATGGTGGATTTGGCGTTCCTGCTGCTCACCTTCTTCATCCTCACCACGACCTTCAGCAAACCGAAGACGATGGATATCACCATGCCGGTGAAGGATAAGATCTTAGACGAGGAGCGCACCAAAGTCCCCGCCTCGCAAACCCTTTCGCTTCTCCTTACCGAGAACGATCGCATCATCTGGTACATCGGGGAAGACGATCCCGCCAAACCGCCGTCCACCAACATCGCCGACTATTCCCAGGACGGAGCGAAGAGCATCCGCAAGATCCTCCTCGAAAAGAACAAGCTGGTGATCGACCAGGTGAAGCTGGTGGAAGACTCCGTCAAGGCCGGTTTGATTCCGGACACCGACGAAGACATCAAGCGACACAAGTCGGCTGTGAAAGCGGCCGAAAAGAAAGGCCTGATCGTGCTGATCAAGCCGGACGATAAGTCGAAGTACAAGAACCTGGTCGACATCCTCGACGAGATGCTGGTCTGCAACGTTGGCCGTTACGCCATCGTGGACCTCTCGGACTCGGAGAAGACCCTCATTGAAAACACGAAATAACCGCCCGAAGCATGAAGTTGTTCTCCTGGGATAACGCGGTGAACCCCGATCGGGTCGAACTCGTGTTCGAACACCGGAATAAGGAATTCGGAGCCTACGTTCTCCGCAGTAAATATCAGCGTCGCATCCTGACCGCGATGCTGATCTCGTTCGTAGCCGCGATCGTCTTCTTCCTGCTCCCGCAGTTGATGACACTGCTCTCGAGCGTGAAGTTCAACGACAAGTCGACGGTGACCGAAGTGGTCACGCTGGCCGAGCCGCCTCCGATCGACAAATCGACGCCTCCGCCTCCGCCGGTGATCCCGCCTCCGCCGGTGCAACAGACCATCAAGTTCACGCCGCCGAAGGTTGTGAAGGATGAAGAAGCACAGGAACCTCCTCCCACCCAGGAGGAAGTAAAGGAAGTACAGGTATCCACCGTTACGCAGGAAGGTTCGAAAGATGTTGTTGATCTTCCTCCGGACAATCCCGTTGTGGGCGATCCGGATGAGGGTAAGATCTTCACCGTGGTGGAAGAGATGCCGAGTTTTCCGGGCGGAGAAGAAGAACTGTTCAAGTATCTCCAGCGCAACATCAAATATCCGGCGATCGCACGCGAGAACGGCATTTCCGGTCGCGTGTATGTGACCTTCGTCGTCGATAAGGACGGCAAGATCAAGGACGCCAAGATCCTGCGCGGCATCGGCGGAGGTTGCGACGAAGAAGCGCTGCGTGTCGTGCGCAACATGCCCGAATGGAAATCCGGTCGCCAGAACGGTCGCCCTGTGCAGGTGCAGTACAACCTGCCGGTAAACTTTACGCTTAAATAAGACAACCCACACGCATGGCGGATGAATCGTCCCGGCCTGCGTCCCGTTTCCGGTTTTACCTCAACGCGACGATGGCCGTCCTGTATAGCGCAGCGGGCATCGTCGTTTTCTTTTTCTGGACGACGAGCCAGGTGCCGGCAAACAACCGGCGAATCGCCGGCGGCGCGCTGATGATCTACGGCGTGTACCGGTTCTACCGAAGCTTGCGCGCCTATCGGGCCGAAACAACCCCGCAACAACCATGAACACCCGGCGACTACGATTGCTTTACCTGCTTCCGTTGTTTTGGCTGTTCGCCTGCGGCAACCGGACCGACCGACCGTCGTACACCGATACGCCGACTTCCGGTACGATCGACATCGTGGTGGACGAATCGTACGAGCCGTTGATCAAGGTGCAGCTTGACACCTTCATGCGCATTTACAAGTACGCGAACATCCGGGCGCGTTATCTGCCGGAAGCGGAGGTGATGAACGAATTGCTCCACAACGATTCCGTCCGCATCGCGATCACCGCGCGAAAACTGACCAAGGACGAAACCACGGAGTTCGACAAGCAGCGCATCATACCGCGCTACACCAAGATCGCCGTCGACGCGGTTGCGCTTCTGGTACATCCCGACAATCCCGACACCGCCTTGGGGACCGAGCAACTGCGTGCCATCGTGCAAGGCAAAACCAGTACCTGGAAGATGCTGGATCCGAAAAAAGGGAGCGCCGACACCATCCGCATCGTATTTGATCGCAGTGGTTCCTCGAATACACGCTACCTGAAGGAGGAGTTTCTCGAAGGCGGCAACTTTCCGCCGAACTGCTACGCGACGAATTCGAACGCGGACGTGATCGATTACGTCGCCACGCATCCGAATGCCCTGGGCATCATCAGCGTGAACTGGATCAGCGATTCCGATGATCCTACGGTGAACGAATTCCTGAAGAAAGTACGCGTTGTTTACCTGGCTGCCGAAGGCGAAAGTGCCTTTGTTCAGCCATATCAGGCGTATATTGCACTGAAATCGTATCCCTTGACGCGGGACGTCTATGTGATCAGCCGGGAGGGCCGAAACGGGCTTGGCACGGGCTTTGCCGCCTTTGCCGCCGCCGATCAGGGCCAGCGCCTGGTGCGCATGATGGGCCTGCTGCCCGCTACCATGCCGGTCCGGATCGTCAACCTACACGAGTGAAAAGAACCATGAAGAACCGATTCCGTTACCTGCTCGCCGCACTGCTGCTGCCGGGCTTTGTCGCGGCGCAATCGCTGGAAGAAGCCAGGAAGCTGACCGAAAACGAGCAGTACGATGCCGCGACGAATGTTTACCAGCAACTCATCTCGCGCGAACCCGCCAACGGGAACCTGTATTATTTCTTTGGCGACAACTATCTCCTCGGCGACAATGCCGATTCCGCCATGATCGTATTTGAGCAGGGACGCAAGGCGGATGCCGCCAACCTGTTGCTCAGCATCGGAATGGCCAAGTCGCTGATGGATCGCATGAGTGTTCGCGAAGCCAAGAGCGCTGCGGAAAAAGACCCCTCCAATGCGGAAGCCGCGGCCCGTTATGCCGACGCGCAGCGCCGCGTAGCCGAGGCCCAGCAACTGATCGACGACGCGGTAGCCAAAGCGCCGGCAAAGAGCGCAGCAGTGCTGATCGAAGCCGCAGAAGCCCTGATCCACTATACGAACAAGGACCTTGACAAGGCTAAGACCCTTCTGGACCGCGCGCTGACCATCGAGCCGAAGAACCCGGAGATCCACCTCCTGCTGGGCGACATTTATACAGAGCTTAACAACGGCACCCTCGCCGCCGACTACTACAACAAGGCGCTTGATTACAACAAGACCTCCGCACGCGGGATCGTGAGCAAGGGGCGCTTGTACAAACGTTCCACCAACTACGAAGGCGCGGCCGCCGAATTCGAGCAAGCCATTCAGCTGGACCCCAACTACGCTCCCGCTTATCGTGAGCTCGGTGAAACCTACTTCCGCCTTGGTCGTCTGGAGAAAGCCAAGGAACAATACCGCAAGTACCTCGAACTCTCCCGCAACAACTGCAACGCGCGTATCCGGTACGCGTCCTTCCTCTACCTGAGCAAGGAGTACACGAACGCCCTGAACGAGATCAACCAGGTCAAGCAGAAATGCGATTCGGGTAACGTCACCCTGCTGCGTGTAGAATCCTATTGCTACTTTGAAATCAAGGACTACCAGCGCGGACTCTTCGTGTGCAACCGACTGTTCGACAAACTGCTTGAAGACAAGCGCACGGTCACCGACTACGAATACTATGGCAAGATCCTGATCGGTTCAGGACGGGACTCGCTGGGTGTCGAGAACCTTCGCCGTGCTTACGGCATGGATCCGTCGCGCGTCGACCTGCTTTCCGAGCTCGCCAATGCGTACATGAAGATGAAGCGCTACCCCGACGCGATCCAGGTGCTGAACGAAAAGATCACCCTGGGCAAGGACGTGAAGGTGGCCGACTACTTCAACCTCGGCCGCTCCTATTATTTCAATCACCAGTTTGCACCCGCGGATTCCGCGATGATGAAGGTGAACGAGCTTTCGCCGAAGTATGCCAGCGGTTACCTCTGGCGCGCCAAGGCCAATACGCAAATCGACAGCACCAGCGAACTGGGCCTGGCCAAGCCGCATTACGAAAAATACATCGAGCTGGCCGAAGCGGACTCCGCCAACGCCGCGAAATACAACTCCGGACTGATTGAAGCCTACGGCTACCTCGCCTACTACTATATCCTCAAGAAAGACAACGCCAATGCCTTGCTCTACCTGCGCAAGAAAGCGGCGCTACCGCTGGAACCCGACGACAAGAAGAACGTCGAGGACGCCATCCGGCAGTTGAGCAAGTAAGCACAAACGTCCAACAGAAAACCCGGCAGCCTACATCAGGCTGCCGGGTTTTTTCATGGATCAGGTTTTCTCAACGACGTTTCTTCGCCTTCTTCGGGGCCCGGAAACCATCGCGGCCGGGCCTTTCGCGGGAGCTGCGGCGCGCTTCCGCTTCCATGAGCGGCGTGTGGTGTTCCGGATTGCGCTCCATACGAAAATCGATCTGACGTCGTTGCAGATCGGCTTTTAACACCGTGACGCGCACAGCATCGCCAAGCGAATACACGCGGCCGGTCCGGGACCCGATCACGCGGAGGTTGGTGTCGTCGAATTCGTAGAAATCGTCTTCGAGTTCGCGGAGGCGCACCAGCCCCTCGCATTTGTTTTCAGAGAGCTCCACGTAGAGGCCCCATTCGGTCACGCCGGAGATGATGCCATCGAACGTTTGTCCGAGTTTATCCTGCAGGAACTCGACCTGCTTGTATTTGATCGAGGTGCGTTCCGCATCGCTTGCCTTGATCTCCATCGCCGTGCAGTGCTTGCATTGCTCTTCGAGCGCTTCCACATCGACATCCTGTCCGGAAGCGAGGTAGCGTTCGAGCAGACGGTGCACGAGCACGTCGGGATAACGGCGGATGGGGGAGGTGAAGTGCGTGTAATAATCGAATGCAAGCCCATAGTGCCCGACGTTATCGGTGGTATAGACCGCCTTCGACATACTGCGGATGGCGAGTTGCTCGAGTACGTTTTGTTCTTTTTTTCCGCGCACGCTCTTCATCAGGTCGTTGAGCGAATGGGCGATCTCACGGTCGTTTCCGGTCTTGATCTGGTAGCCCCATCGCCCCGCGAAAGCGGCAAACGACTGCAGCCGTTCATTCACGGGACCTTCGTGTACCCGGTAGACGAAGGGCTTCGCTTCAACCGTAAGGTGTTCCACCTCTTCCTGGTGCTTTCCTTTTTTCATCCCCTGCCCGGTCACGCGATGACGTTTTCCGACAAACTCGGCAACCGAACGATTGGCGAGCAGCATGAACTCTTCGATGAGCTTGTTTGCGTCCTTACTTTCCTTCAGGTAGACGCCGATGGGGCGACCCTGTTCGTCGAGTTGAAATTTGACCTCCACCTTTTCGAACGCGATTGCGCCCCTGCGAAAGCGCTCCGTTCGGAGGCGTTGGGCCAGCCGGTGCATGAGGCCGATCTCCTCAGAAAAGGGGCCTTGTCCGGTCTCGATCACTGCCTGCGCTTCATCGTAGTGGAAACGCTTGTCGGAGAAGATGACCGTTTTCCCAAACCAGGTGTCGTGCACCTTGGCGTGTTCGTCCATGACGACGACGACGGAGAAACACAGTTTGTCCTCTCCCGGGCGGAGGGAACAGACACCGTTCGACAGTTTTTCGGGCAGCATGGGGATGGTGCGGTCGACCAGGTAAACCGAGGTGGCCCGTTCGTAGGCTTCTTTATCGAGCCGGGTATGTTCGCGGATGTAATGGGTGACATCGGCGATGTGGATACCGATCTCCCAGCGACCTTCTCCGGCCGGCCGGATCGATAAGGCGTCGTCGAAATCCTTCGCGTCGATCGGATCGATGGTAAAGGTCGGGACGGAGCGGAAGTCGCGCCGCTTGCGGATCTCCTGGGGGGTGATCTCCTCGGAAATCGCTTCGGATTCCTTTTCCACGTGCGCGGGAAACTCCAGTGGGAATCCGTACTCGGCCAGGATGGAATGCATCTCGGCGTCGTTCTCACCCGGCCAGCCCAGGACGCGGGAGATGCGGCCCATCGGGTTCTTGGCGTTCTTGGGCCAGTCGACGATCTCCGCCATCACCTTCTGTCCCTGCTCGGCATTCGACAGCAGGTGTCCGGGAATGAAAATATCGATCAGCATCTTGGGGCTGTCGGGAACCACGAACGCGTACTTGCCGACGAGCTGTACGGTTCCGACGAATTCGGTGCGCGCACGTTCGAGCACCTCTACCACTTCTCCCTCGATGCGCTGGTTGCGGTGTTTCGCATAGAGGAACACCTTCACCCGGTCGCCGTGCAGCGCCTGCCGGACGTTCCGTGGGGCGATGAAGACATCATCTTCGTCGTTTTCGCTCAGCAGGAATGCCGCGCCGGAGGCGGTAATGTCGATGATGCCTTCGAGGTAGGAATGCTTCGGTTTCAATTTGAACTTCCCGCGCTCTACTTCGATCAACTCGCCTTTGAACGCCAGGTCACCCAGGAGGCGGATGATTTCGTTGCGTAGTTCTTCCCCCAGCTCTTCCCGGTTTTGTTCGGGAGAAGCCGGGAGGCGGTCGATAAAATCAAAATAGGGTTCACGCAAGTGGCGCGCGAGTTGCTTGTGGTTGAAACTCCTGTTCGGGTGTTGGTTGAATGCCTTATACAGCTCCGACAGGATGAAATGTTCAACCGGATTTTCGTCTTTCCTCTTCTTCTTTGACATGTGTTGCTTGAAGTCCGCGCGTTCAGAAATGGCAGCGACTTGACGCCCGTCTTCTTCACACAAGATACAACTTCATTCAGAGAACAAACTCACTGTGCGCAATGTGAAAAACACGTTTCATAACTTTTAGCATGACTACAATACCCAGTTCCCACTGCCGTTACTTTTATGAAACATTTAAGCACCACTTAAGCGAACATGGAAACGCAAAACCAAGATCAAAAGAAAGGCAAAGGCACGCTATGGCTCGTGTTGTTGATCCTTTCCGGAGCGTTGAACCTTTACCAATGGCAGAATCACTCCACGACCGTGAACACCTACGAACAGAAGGTGGATACGCTGGTCGTCGAGCGCGTCAACGTTGAAAAGGAACTCGCCGAAACGAAATCCGAACTCGAGAAGTACCGCGGTATTTCCGCGAACCTCGACAGCCTCCTGAACGAGGCCAACGCGAAACTCGAAGAGCAGGCCAAGAAGATCAAGAGCATCAGCTCGCAGAAGCAAAGCATGACGGAGCTCAACGAGAAGCTCAAGAAGCAGCTTGCTGACCTGCAAATGCTCCGTGACGAATACCTGGGCCGCATCGACAGTCTCCTGATGGCCAACAAGCAGTTGCAGACCGAGAAGGAGCAGCTCACCTCGAATGTGGAGACCCTCTCGAAGAACCTCGAGACGACCGTCGCGACCGCTTCCGTACTGAAGGCCGAGTACATCAAGGTCACCTCGTACAAGCGTAAGGACAGCGGCAAATACGTCGCTACCCTGCTCGCGAAGCGTACGCACAAGATGGACGTCTGCTTCGACGTGCTGGACAACAAGATCGCGAAGCAGGGTGACAAGACCGTCTACCTGAAGATCACCGAGCCGGGTGGTAAGCCGGTCGGCAACCGCAGCACGGGATCGGGCACGTTCAAGACCTCCACCGGCGAAGAAGTCATGTACGCCGCTACGGGTACGCTCAACTATTCCGGCTCCAAGCAGAACATCTGTCTGAGCTACGAAGAGCAGGAAGACAAGAAATTCCCGGCAGGCACCTACCTGATCGAAGTGTATGTCGACGGTAACGTTGCTGGTGCGGGTTCCTATACGCTGCGCTAAGCGTCCGCCCAATCAATAAAACGAAGCGACGCGATCAATCGATCGCGTCGCTTCGTTTTTATCAGGCCCGAGGAATCAAACCGACAAGAGCGGCTCCATCATCCGGATCATAGCGGGGGCCGAATCAAAGCCCCGGTATCGCCAGATCTCTTTTCGGTCCCGCAAGAGGACGAAGGTGGGCACGCTCAGCACGTGAAATTCACGCGCTCTTTCAGGGAATTTATCAATGTCGATTTTTTCCAAGACGATCCGATCACCGAAATGTCGCAGCACCTGTTCCATCACGGGCTCCGACCATTTGCAGGGTTCGCACCAGGTAGCCTGAAAATCCAGCAGTAGAAGAGGTTCAGTCTTGTCTCCCATGATGTAAAAATACACATCGGCCGTTTGATCCTTAGGCGGAAGCGGTAATAACCTTGCGTCTGTTTCCGTCGTACTTTTGTATGATGTCAGTAACAGCCGGAACGGGCGGCAGCCCAAGGAACACCCGCACGGTCATCGGAATGGTCTTGTTTCTGGCTTTTCTGGTCGCCATACCGGCATTGGGATGGTCGCCTTCGATCGCGTTGGTGTGCGGACTGCTGGTCGGGATCATTTTCGGCAATCCGTTTCCCCAATACACCAAGCCGGTCACCAAGTATCTGTTACAGGCATCCATTGTCGGACTGGGCTTCGGCATTAACATCAACAAAGTTGTAGCGGCAGGTCAGGAGGGATTTGTTTTCACCCTGTTGTCGCTTTCGGCTGCGATCGGTTTGGGTTACCTGCTCGGGCGCTTGTTTCGTGTGGACCGCGTGATCAGCTACCTGGTGTCGGTTGGCACTGCGATCTGTGGAGGTAGCGCGATCGCGGCTGTGAGCCAGGTGGTGGAGGCCGACGACCAGGAAGTTTCCGTATCGATCGGCACCGTTTTTATTTTGAACGCAATCGCCTTGCTGATCTTTCCACCGCTCGGACATTGGGCGGAACTGACGCAGCATCAATTCGGCATCTGGGCCGCGATCGCCATTCACGACACCAGTTCGGTGGTCGGCGCGGCCGCCTCTTACGGCAACGAAGCCCTGACGGTCGCCACGACGGTGAAGTTGGCGCGTGCGTTGTGGATCGTTCCGCTCGCGTTGCTATCGGCTGCGATTTTCAAGAAGAAAAGTTCGTGGGGAGGATTTCCCTGGTTCATCTTGTTTTTTCTTGTCGCCTCCATGCTGGGTTCCTGGGTGAACATGCCGCTGATCCTGCTGGCCGCGATCGTACACAGCGCAAAAGCGGGATTCAGCATCACCCTTTTCCTGATCGGCGCCGGAATTTCCCTGGGTGCTCTGAAGCGCGTAGGTCCGCGCCCGTTGTTGCTCGGCGTGTTATTGTGGGTGATCATCCTGGTCTCGTCGCTCTATCTTATCAGCAGGTACTAACTACTGAATCGCAGGTAACACGCGATTGAATTTTACTAACTTGTAAGCGATCATGCAGATCGCCATCGTACTCGGATTGTTGTTTGTCGCGCTGATCCTTTTTTCCTGGGATCGGATACGGATCGATGTCGTCACGATCGGACTGCTTGCCATCCTGATGGCTGCCGGCATCCTGACACCGATGGAAGCCTTCGCGGGATTCGGCAGCGACTTCATCATCATGCTGGCCGCGATCTTCGTGATCAGCGGCGCCTTGCAGCAAACGGGCGTACTTGACCTGGTCGGTTCGCGTCTGTTGAAAATCGCGCAACTTCGTCCCGCGGCCCTGCTGACCCTGGTGATGTTCTCGGTGGGAATCACGTCGGCGTTCATGAACAATACGACCGTCACGGCGATCTACATCGCACCGGTCATGGCGGTTGCGCGTAAGTTGAAGATGAGTCCGTCGCGATTGCTGCTACCAGTGGCGTATGCTTCCATTCTCGGCGGATGCTGCACCCTGATCGGAACATCTACCAATATCGCGGTAGGCGGCTACCTGCACCGTAACGGGATCGGCGAGATCGGCATGTTCGACCTGTTGCCGGTAGGCGCTTCGATGTTTGTTGTCGGCTGGATCTACATGAATACGATCGGAAAGCGATTGCTGCCGGACCGTCCGGAAGTCTCGGTCACCGACGAGTTCGGCCTTCGGGAGTATGTCAGTGAAGTCGTGATCACCCCCGGTTCGCCATTGATTGGCCAGACGGTTTTCCATTCGAATCTAAGCCGGATGGGATTTCGCATTCTCAACATGGTCCGGGGAGAGGATCGTTTCATACCGGACCCCACCACGCGCATACTTGAGCATGATCTGTTGATCGTGGAGGGGAAGATCAACGATTTGTTGGAGGTCCGCGAAAGGGAGGGCATTTCCATTCGCGCCGACCTGCTGATCGATCGGGAGTTGCAAAGCGAGCGCTTTAAACTGGCCGAGATTCTCGTGACACCCGAGAGCGAATTCCTTAACTCGACATTGAAAGAGGCAAAGTTTCGGCAGCGTTATGGGTTGACCGTACTCGCCATCAACCGCACCGGGTATTCGGTGAACGAGAAGCTTGGCCGTTTTGTCTTAAGAAGCGGTGATGTCCTGCTGGTACAAGGATCCGTGGAAACGATCTCGTATCATAAACGGAGCAAGCGTATGCAGGTGATGTCGGACTTCATGCCATTGCTGTATCGCAAGAGCAAGGGTTTGCTGACGTTGGGGTTATTCATCACCGCCGTGATCGTCGGATCACTGGGCTGGCTGCCGTTATCGGTGACCTTCCTGCTCGCATCGGTCGTCGCCGTCGGTTCGGGTGCGATCAGCGTGAGCAAGGCCTACGAAGCGATCGACATGCGACTGCTGATCCTCATCGG
>ERZ724526.591-NODE-591-length-20597-cov-5.383458_pt1 | contig 20597 bp, 21 predicted proteins | sample MGYA00376059_ERZ724526 | MGnify/ENA primary metagenome ERZ724526 (study PRJEB28724, sample SAMN07190883) | activated sludge metagenome | isolation source: activated sludge of sewage treatment plant in Hong Hong | place: Hong Kong | collected 2016-03-17 ...
CGGGGCGAGGGCGTCGTCTGCTCCGACTGTGGCGCCCGGCAGCGTCAGGGCGGAGGCACGTTGCCAGCCGATCAGTGGTGGTAAGGTGAACGTGCCGCCGCTGTCCGGTACCAGTCCGATCTTGCTGAACGCCTGAATGAACGAGGCGCTCTTTCCTGCGATCACGATATCGCATGCCAACGCTATGTTGGCACCCGCGCCTGCCGCTACGCCGTTCACGGCACAGATCACCGGCTTCTCCAGGCTCCGGATCATCCGGATCACCGGATTGTAGTGCTCGCGGACAATGCGCTGGATCCCCGGTCCGTCAGGCGCGATCGCTTCCGATAGGTCCTGTCCGGCACAAAACGCTTTGCCGTTCCCCGTCATGTAAACGGCGCGGATATTCGCTTCGTTCGCCGCACGGTCCAGCGCCGCCTGAAGCTCCAGCGCCAACTGCCGGTTGAAGCTGTTGAATTTGTCGGGTCGATTAAAGGTGATGCACAAGACCGAACCACGGAGTTCGGTGATAACAAGCGGGTGTTGTTCAGTCATGGGGAGGAGAAGGTAGGAATCATTGACCGGATTCGATCAATGACACTTGAAATGATCAAACGGTTCTTTGCAGACTTCGCAGCGGTAAAGCGCTTTACAGGCTGTCGAGCCGAATTCGCTCACCAGGCTGGTCTGTTTGGCGCCACAGCGCGGACAAGCGACTTCTCGCGTTTTGCCCAGCAAGGCGCCTTTGTTGGTAGTGCTTTTCTCCGGAGGCGCTATACCGTATTGCCGGAGGCGCTCTTTGGCAGCATCGGTGATCCAGTCGGTGGTCCAGACGGGAGAATAGACCATGCGCACACGGACGTTCGGTATACCCTCTTCCGTCAGTTTGCGCACGATATCGTTCTCAATCGCGTGCATGGCCGGACAACCGCTATAGGTAGGGGTGATGCAGATTTCCACACCGGTATCGTGGATGTTGACTTCCCGTGCGATACCGAGGTCCACAATGCTGATGACCGGGATTTCGGGGTCCGGAATCTCTTCCAGGATTCGCCAAACCTGATCGGTGGTGACCATCGTTGAAAACAAATTGACTCAGTAGGAAACAAGGACTCGCCGGCTACTCACCACTGCGCGTTCGGAATCGAACGATGCAGGATCTGGAGTTCGGACAAGAGATGCCCCAGGTGCTCGGTATGTCGGCCATCGCGCGAACCGCGCTGCATGAACGAATCAGCCGGGTAAGGAATCTCCGCTTCGGTAAAGGTTTCCCGAACGGTATGTTCCCAGAGCGGACGAATGGACTTCAGGTCGACCCCGATGCCTTCGCGCACCAGGAGTTCATCCACGGTATCCATATCGAACAGATCGCCCGTATAGGTCCAGAGTTCATCCAACGCGGCAAGCAAGCGCCGCCGACTTTCTTCGGTACCCTGGCCGAGTCGGAGCATCCAGTCACGGCTGTGACGCAGGTGATACGTGACTTCTTTCAGGCTCTTCTCGCCGAGCGCGGCGAGCGTGCTGTCTTTGCTTTTGGTAAGAGCCTGGAAGAAGTGATGATAAAACGCGCTGATCAGGAACTGACGCATCATCGTGACGGCAAAATCGCCGTTCGGTTGCTCGGCCAGCAATACATTCCGGTACTCGCGGTCGGAGCGCATGTAGGCGAGATCGTCTTCAGACCGTCCTTTGCCTTCCACTTCGCCGGCGTAGGTGAGAAAGCCGCGTGCCTGGCCGATGAGGTCGAGCGCGATGTTGGTCATCGCGATGTCTTCTTCGAGCACGGGCCCGTGTCCGCACCATTCGCCAAGACGCTGACCCAGCACCACGCCGGTATCACCGATGCGAAGACAATATTCGAAGAGCGCTTCTTGTTTGGTCATGACTAGTGCCGCCGTTAGCTGGCGACCGGTTTTTCAGCGATCAGTCGAAACTGGCGCCGGGTGTTTTGTAAAAATTCGGGTGACGATAGGCCTTGTCGTTCGAGGGATCGAAGAAGGGGCCCATATCAGTCGGAGTACTCGACGTGATCGATTCCGCCGGTACCACCCAGATACAGGTCGCTTCGTTTCGGCGGGAGTACACATCGCGGGCGTTCATCAGCGCCATCTCTTTATCCGGAGCGTGCAGGCTGCCTGCGTGCTCAAAAGGCAAACCGGACTTCTTCTGGGTGAAGACTTCCCATACCGGCCAATGATCTTTTTCCATTTCAGGTTGTGTGGTTGGTAGGCGATCTGGCTCAGGCGGCCAGTACTTTTTCGGATTTCTTGCGGGCATATGCGTTCGCGGCTTCCCGGACCCAGCGGCCTTCTTCGTGGGCTTTCACCCGCGCTTTCAGACGCTCGCGGTTGCAGACACCGTGTCCGCTGATGACCTGGTAGAATTCTTCCCAGTTGATGGTGCCGAAGTCATAGTGCTGACGGGCTTCGTTCCATTTCAGGTCGGGATCAGGCAGGGTCAGACCGATGTTCTCCGCTTGCGGAACAGTCCGGTCGATGAATCGCTGTCGCAGATCGTCATTCGAATAACGCTTCACGCGCCAACGCATCAGCTCACCGCTGTTGGGCGAATCCTTGTCGCTCGGGCCGAACATCATCAGCGAAGGCCACCACCAACGATTGACGGATTCCTGGGCCATGGCACGTTGCTCCGGTGTTCCTTTCATCAGCGTAGCCAGGATCTCATAGCCTTGCTTGTGGTGGAAGTTCTCTTCTTTGCAGATACGCACCATCGCGCGCGCATAAGGGCCGTAAGAACACTTGGCCAGGGCGGTTTGGTTCACGATGGCCGCGCCGTCGACCAGCCAGCCGATCGATCCCATATCCGCCCAGGTAAGAGCCGGGTAGTTGAAGATGCTGGAATATTTCGCTTTTCCACTCAGCAGTTCATCGACCAACTGCTCACGCGAAACACCGAGTGTTTCCGTTCCGCAATAAATGTATAAGCCATGGCCACCTTCGTCCTGGATCTTGGCGAGGAGTACAGCCTTGCGCCGCAGACTGGGAGCACGTGTGACCCAGTTGCCTTCCGGTAACATACCGACCACTTCCGAGTGTGCGTGCTGGCTCATCATCCGGATCAACTGCTTCTTGAATCGCTCGGGCATCCAATCCTTCGGTTCGATGATTTCTCCCTGGTCGATACGATTTTGGAATGCCTGTTCCCGTTCCTGTTCAGTCATGCTTTGCATCATGGAATTCGCTGATTTATTGGGTTCCGAATTTACTCAATACACCCAGCTATAACAATGACCAGAGTCATGCAGTTTCACGGAAATATCCAAGGTAAGCTTTGAAAATTGCCTAAAAAGCGGGTTGTGGACCAAAAATTAGACTGGTTGAGTTAATCAACTCAAATCCGGTGATAATCACCCCGCCAGCGGCGTATCTTTTTCTTGATTTCCGTTTCGCTCAATTCCCGTTCGATCGCCTCCTTGCACAGGTTGACGAACTCATCATCCGGTGCGAACCGAAGCGCGATGATCTGACGAAGATGCAGGCGATGATCCAGGTGCTGTCCGGTCAACTGATAGTGCCGGAAGTTTTCTTCGGCTCGAATGATACGGTCCTGTACACCCAGCGGAAACTTCCGCAAAGTATAATAGAACAAGAGCAGCACGACACTCAACAGGCTCATCAGCGATGCAAGCAGCAGGTCGCCTGCAGCATGACGAACGACCCGATACAGATACACCGAGGTTCCGAGAAAGAACAAAACGCAGAGGGCTAAGAGCAGGTAGTGGAACCACCAGACGAACCGCCGATGATTGGAATAGCTTTGACGCTTCATAACACACAAAGTTGAACGAATTAAAACTACCGGAATACCCGGTGCCGGCCAAGAAATCCTGCTGTCATTGGCCAATAATATCGGACCACTTGCCGTTCTTTGCGACACCATGACGGAAAAACCCCGGATCATCAGTGCTGTCATCAGCGATCTGGTCACCGACCAACGGGTCCATCGCGCGGCGCTTTCACTGCACGAAGCAGGGTATCCGGTGCTGCTGGTTGGCCGTCAACGCAAGGCGAGCTTGCCCCTGGATCAGCGTCCATACGCGGTCAGACGTTTTCGGCTGTGGTGGGAAAAAGGTCCGCTGTTCTATGCGGCGTTCAATCTCCGGCTCTTCTTGTTTTTACTGACGAAGAAGGCCGATATCCTCCTCGCGAATGATCTGGATACCTTACCGGCCGTCTGGCTTGCAGCTTTCATCAAGGGAAGCAAGGTCGTGTACGACAGCCACGAACTGTTTTGCGAAGTACCGGAATTGACGCATCGCCCTCGTACCCGGAATATCTGGAAACGCATCGAACGATTCCTTTTGCCGAAATTGAGAAACGCCTATACGGTGAACGAATCGATCGCTTCGATCTACAGGAAAGAATACGGCGTCGATTTCAAGGTCGTCCGGAATGTGCCCTTGCGTCTCCCTGCTCAGGCAATTCCTGCACTTACGCGTGCCGACCTCCAATGGCCCGGGGATCGCCGGGTGCTGGTTTTCCAGGGTACCGGAATCAATGTCGACCGCGGAGCGGAGGAAGCGATACGCGCCATGGAGTTCCTCGACGATTTTCTCCTGGTCTTCGTCGGCGGTGGTGATGTGTACGAACAACTACGGTTAGAAGTAAGCAGCAAGGGACTGTCTGACCGGGTCATTTTCCTTCCCCGTCAGCGTCCCGAAACATTACGTGCAATCACGCGCCTGGCCGATGTCGGCTTATCACTCGATAAGGACACCAACCTGAATTACCGCTACTCCCTGCCGAATAAACTTTTCGATTACATCCAGGCTGGTATTCCGGTCATCGCCACGTCGATTCCGGAAGTTCAACGCATCGTGGAACAGTATAGGGTCGGTGGTATTGTAAGCGATCTCCGGCCGGAAGTTCTGGCAGGGTTTATTCGCGACACCTTCTCGGATCCCGGACGGATCAGGACTTGGAAAGAAAATGCACAACTTGCCGCCGACGAATTGAATTGGGATCAGGAAAAGACCCGCCTGCTTGATATTATCGAACATGCCCGCTGAACGTCACCTGCACATCATCGCCTTCGATGTTCCGTACCCGGCCGACTACGGCGGTGTGATCGATATCTATCATAAGATCCGGGCACTTCAGCAAGCGGGCGTTCGCGTTCACTTGCACGCGTTCACCTACGGGCGCCAGCCTGCCGCTGAGTTGGATGATCTATGTGCGTCGGTCCGATACTATCCTCGCCGGACCAACAAGACGTTGCTCTTCCATACATTCCCGTACATCGTCCTGAGTCGCCAATCCGATCAGTTGCTGGCGGATTTGCAACAAGACGAATACCCCATCCTGTTCGAAGGCCTGCATACGACCTGGCTGCTGAACGAGCCGGCCCTGGCGCCAAGGAGACGTGTCGTGCGCATGCACAACATCGAACACGACTACTACCGTCATCTCGCCCTGGTCGAACGCAACCCGTTCAAGCGATGGTATTTCAATGCGGAGGCGGAGAAACTCAAATCCTACGAAGCGGTCCTCGCTCGTGCCCATGCAATTGCCGCGATCGCTCCGGCGGATGCACAGGAACTGTCCACACGATACGCACGGGTCGACTGTGTGCCCGCGTTTCATCCACACGACGAAGTGGCTGCGCTGCCCGGGCGTGGCGACTTCGCGCTGTATCATGGTAACCTGAGCATCGGCGAGAACAACCGGGCCGCGGTATGGCTCGCGGAAGAAGTTTTCGCAAACCCCGGTCTCCAATTGGTAATCGCCGGAAGCCGTCCTTCAGCGGAATTGAAAAAGATAATCAACGATAAGCCGCACATCCGACTGGTGGCCGACCCCGATCCGGTTACGATCTATCGGCTTGTCCGGGAGGCCCAGGTCAACGTCCTGCCTACTTTTCAGTCGACGGGCATCAAGCTCAAATTGCTCGCCGCACTTTTTACCGGTCGTCATTGTCTCGTCAACACACCCATGGTCAGCGGAACAGGCCTGGAACAATTGTGTGTGATACAAGATGATCCGGACGAATTCCGGAATGCGGTAGCCGGCCTACTGCAACAGGACTACGCGGCTACCCAACAGGAATTGCGGAAGTCGGTCTTGGATCGCGATTTCTCCAACCGTAAAAATGCCGGTAAACTAGCCGGCATGATCTTCATGGATTGACGTGTTAAGCAGGCTCGCTTACGCTGGAGTCGAGCACGATGCCCTGTTCGCACTTGAGGATGCGGGACGGGAACTTTTCGATCAGCAGGTAATTGTGGGTTGCCATCATCACCGCGGTGCCGGTCCTGCTGATATCGAATAACAACCGCATGATCCCTTCCGAGGTCTCCGGGTCAAGATTACCGGTCGGTTCGTCGGCCAGGATCAGTTCCGGATCGTTCAACATGGCACGTGCGATCACCACCCGCTGTTGTTCACCACCGCTGAGTTCGTGCGGCATCTTGAAGCCCTTGGTGCCAAGCCCGACTTTTTCCAGGACATCCTGAATCCTGCTCTGCATCTTCGCCTTGTCGCTCCATCCGGTTGCCTGCAACACGAACAACAGGTTGGCATTGACGGAGCGGTCGGTGAGTAGTTGGAAGTCCTGAAATACGATTCCGAGTTTGCGGCGGAGGTAGGGAACCTGCGATGTGCTCAGCTGCGGAAGGGAGAAACCCGCGACGGAACCTTCACCCTGCGTAAGGGAAAGGTCACCGTAAAGCAACTTCAACAGCGAGCTTTTTCCGCTGCCGGTCTTGCCGATCAGGTAAACGAATTCGCCTTTGCCGATCTCCAGGTTGACACGTGAAAGCACAAGATGGTTTCCCTGAAAAATTTCTGCATTGGAAAGTCGGACGACGCTCATGGCTGACGGTGCTTAAGGTGCAAAGGTAGGAGGAAGTTAACCGGATTGGCCGGTGGTTACGCCCACCTGCTAACAGGCTTCCGTGTAATGCGCCTTCAGTCGTCCAGTTTCTGGATCTTGCCGTAGGGCATGTTCCGGATAAGTTCGATCAACTCCGCTTCCCGGTTGCCAAGTCCTGCTTTCGACAAGGCTTTTTCAGGGCGATCCACCCGGAAGTAAGCCAGCAAAGTGAAATTTTCGTCCCGCAACTGTACGTAATCGGGGATCTTGGCGGTGCCTTTCACTTTCAAAATGTACATCACGGCAAAGCTAACAAAAAAGCGGGCCTGCCGGTTTTGGCAAGCCCGCGCTAAATTTTTGGAGTATCAGCGAAGGGTGATGTTGAACGTCGTGCCGTTGACCGTAACGGTCGCGGCCGCATCGCAGTTGTCCGGGCCATAGTCGAGGATACGGGCCGATTTACCCTGCGGGGTCAGTTCGATCACGCCGGCACGGATCCAGCGACAATCGAAATCGATGTGCAAAGGGGTGGTGATGTTCAGCGTATAGGGACGACCTTCGAACGATATCCCGTCGGCAGTTCCGCCGATGAGATATTCATCATCCTGCCAGTCGAGCGGAGTGGATTCCCCCGCCGTCCAGGTGCGCGTCCGACTCGAGTTCCATTCCATCGTTTGATTGTTGCTGTTCCTGAGCTGACCGTCGACTTCAACGGTAAACCAGATGTTGCCGGAACCGTTTCGGCCTTTGTTGGTCACCGTCTTGCTGCCCAGGACCTGGTACATATTGCTTGAATCGGTACCGACATAATAATCCTGGAAGGTCGTGGTGATGACCGAGGCGGAATCGCGATAACGTCCGGTATAATCGACCAGTACGCGGCCACGACGGTAACGATAATCACGGCAAAGACAATTGGTACTTCCGAAATCCACCACCAGGCTGCCGCCGTTACCTGCACTGTCGGGTGTGACGGTTACCGTTGCACACACACTCAGCAGGCCGTTGCCTTCACCGGTGCGATAGGTCGCCAGGCCGGTATTGCCGTTCTCGACTGCCTGGTTGGAGATGTTATTGACGTCGGAGTAAATACCTTCTGCAAGGCTGTTGTCAACCGCCGACTGATAGTCGAAGTCGAGCGTTTCTTTCTCATCCTTCTTACAGGCTGTAATGCTGGCGAACACGGCCAGAACAATCGCTGTGATGCGAATCGTTTTCATGTTTTTCTATTTACCGGGACACCTTTGACTGCAAAGTATTACCAGGGTTTAGCCTTAAACGGTCGAGTCCCGGATTTGTTGCCGTGTTTAAAACTGTGTTGGTAATAACAACTCCTTCAAAACGAACTAACTGGGGCTCCGCCAATAACTTTGCTCGTTACAGCGTTTCACCCGAAATCCGCCCCAAGTATGACCTTACGACGTTGGTTCGTGTTGGCGTTTTTGCTGATCCTACAGCCCGCAATTGCCCAGAAAACCGCAATCTTCCTTGACCCCGACCGGAACTACCGGGAAGGACTCGATCTGTTCGGTAAACAGAAGTACGGCGCCGCCCGTGAGTATTTCGAAGCCGTTTTGAAAAATCCCAAGGGCTCGCAAGAGTCCCGAATGGGTTCCGCCTATTTCATCGGAGCTTGTGCGGCCGAGTTGTTTCACAAGGATGCGGAGGCCAGGCTGGAGCAGTTTCTGACCGAGTATCCGGAAAGCCCCTACTACCAGGAGGCGCTCTATGTGACCGGCAATTATCTCTTCCGCCAGAAGAAGTACAAGAAGTCGGCCGACTGGTTCGGCCGGATCGACATGGCCCGCGCGAGTCAGGAGCGAAAGGATGAGGTGAACTTCAAGACCGGTTACGGGTATTACATGACGAACGATTACGACAAAGCCTCCCGTTCGTTCTATGCCGTGAAGGATGGGAACAGCAAGTACGCCAGTGCCGCGCGCTATTACTATGCCCACATGGCCTACGTCAACCAGAACTATGAAACGGCGCTGAAGGAATTCCTGAAGCTTCGCGAATCGGAAGCCTTTGCCCCGGTAGCGCCTTACTACATCACGCAGATCTATTACAAGCAGGGCAAGTACGATGAGATCCTCAAGTTCGCGCCCGGGGCACTCGACTCCAACGCCGCGAAAAACGGTATGGAGATCTCCCGCATGGTCGCCGAATCGTTTTATCGCAAGGAAGCCTATGCGGACGCTTTGCCTTACCTCTCGGATTACGAGAAGAACTCGGGTGCCGCCGGCCGTGGCGACTGGTACCAATTGGCCTACTGTTATTATCGCACCAACCGGCACGAAGCGGCGATCCCGTATTTCCAAAAAGTGATCGGAGCCGACGACTCCCTGACGCAGAATGCCTACTACCACTTAGCGGACTGTTATCTCAAAACCAACGCAAGACGCAGCGCGCGGACGTCCTTTCAGTCTGCCGGCAAATCTTCCTTCGATCCGGAGATCCAGGAAGAATCACGCTTCGCCTATGCCAAGCTTTCCTATGAACTGAATTTCCAGTCGGCCGCGCTCGAAGCGTTCCGGACGTTCACGCGTGATTTCCCGAACAGCGCTCACGTGGACGAAGCGAACGAATTGCTTGTCGGCATCTATGCCAATACGCGTAACTACAAGGACGCGCTCACGGCTATCGAAGCCGTGAAGAACAAGACGCCTTATATCAAAGCCGCTTATCAGAAAGTGGCTTATTACCGGGGTGTGGAGTGTTACATGGACAACCAACTGAAAGATGCGGTCACACTCTTCGCTACTTCACTGAAGTATCCCGTCGACCAGTTGTTGGTTGCGGAAGCCCAGTACTGGAAAGGGGAAGCCTTGTATCGTCAGAACGATTTCGACGGGGCGGTGCGGGCGTATAACGATTATCTCTTTACGCCGGCCGCGGTCAAGTCGCCGCGTTATAACCTGGCCAACTACAATGTCGGTTATGCCAATTTCAAGCGCGAGAATTATTCCGAAGCCCAACAGGCGTTCCGGAAGTACGTGAAGGACAAATCCCAGACCGACCCGAAACGCTACAGCGATGCCCTCCTGCGGGTAGGCGATTGCCTGTTCATGCTGAAGGACCAGGTCGGCGCCTTGGATTATTACAACCAGGCCATTTCCAGCGGCGCCACATCGGGCGACTACGCGCTGTACCAGAAGGGCGTGATCCTCGGCGTGCAAGGCCGTTTCAATGATAAGATCCTCACGCTCGAGAAGCTCGTCGAGAAGTATCCCAAGTCCGTGTACTTCGACGACGCCGTTTACGAGATCGCACAGGCCAACCTGACGATCGGGAAGAACGAAGAAGCGCTCGAGAACTTCCGGAAGATCATCACCGATTATCCGAGCAGCAGCTACGTGAAGAAGGCGGAGTTGGGGGAGGCGCTGGTGTACTACAATACCCGTCAGGACGAACGTGCCATGGCCGCCTACAAGCGGATCGTGGAGAAATATCCGAACTCCGCCGAAGCGCGCGACGCCCTGGTGCAGATCAAGAACATCTCGGTGGCTCAGAACAAAGTGGACGACTACCTCACCTATGTGAAAGGCGTTCCGAACGCGGATGTGTCCATCGCCGGACAGGACAGCGTTACTTACGAAGCCGCCGAGCTGCGGTACACCCAGGGCAACTGCGAAGACGCGACGAAGGACTTCGACCAGTACCTGAAGCGTTTCCCGGACGCGATCTTTCGGGTCAACGCCAGCTACTATCGCTCCGATTGTCTCTTCCGGAGCAAGAAGTACGAAGACGCGCTGGAAGGTTATGAATACGTGATCTCCCAACCGCGTTCGCCGTTCACGGAAAAATCCCTGCTCAATGCCGGTATCATCCAATACCGCTTGAAGCAATACGAGAAAGCCCTGCGGTATTACCGGACCCTCGAGTCGGTCGCCGAGGTGAAGGAGAACATCGTCCTCGCACAGGCCGGACAAATGCGTTCCAGTTTCCGGCTGAACGACTATTCATCGACGATCGCCATGGCGAATCGTGTCCTGGAATCCGGTACATCCGACAAGGACCTGCAGAACGAGGCGAACCTCCTGGCCGGTAAATCCTATTTCCAACAGGACGATCTGGGAGAAGCCAGGAAGTCGCTCAGCATCGTAGCGAAGCGCACGAACAGTGAAATGACGGCGGAGAGCAAGTACTACCTCGCCATGATCGAGTTCCGTTTGTCGAACTACAAGGAAAGCCAGAAGCTGATCTTCGAGATCCAGAACCAGGTGCCGTCGTACGATTACTGGATCGCCAAGGGATTCATCCTGCTGGGTGATAACTACCTCGCGCAACGCGACACCTTCCAGGCGAAGGAGACCTACAAGAGCATCGTCGATAATTATCAGAAAGAGTCGTCGGATCCCGACGACCTCAAGGCGATCGCCCAGGAGAAACTCGGGGCACTGGAAAAGGATACGCCTCCGGTCATCGGAGAAGAAATGAACGAGAAATTGAAGGGCGAGCCCGCAGTAGAGGATACCCTGGAAATCAAATAGCACGACACCACTATGCATACTATCAAGAAAAGCTTGCGCGTTTCATTCGGATGGCTGTTGCTCTCGCTGCTGCCGCAAGCGGTGGTCGCGCAACAGGAAAAGGGCGACCTCGGTGATAAGGAGTATATCATCGTCAAGGACTATCGTCCGGTACTCGCGGAATCGGCGAAGATCTCCGACACGCCCGAGGGCGATACCTCCACCTTTACAGCCCCGCCCATGCAGTACAACCTGCGCTCGAAGAAAGCGGAAACGAACTACGAAACCGCGGTGATCAAAGCGGTGAAGGTGAAGGACGAACCTTTGCCGAAACTGTATCGCTCGCTCGTGCGCGGAGGTGTTGGGAATTACACATCCTACCTCGGCGAACTCTACATCAACTCGCTGCGCTCCAAGACCGGTTCCTTAGGTCTCGCCCTGCGTCACCTCTCCGCCTCGCCGAACCTGAAAGATGCCGGCCCCGCCGATTTCAGCGATAACTCGGCCATGGTGTACGGGAAGTACTTCCTGGAGAACGCCACCTTCGATGGCCGGATCCGCTACGACCGGAACGTGGTGCATTACTACGGCTACGACAAGAACGATACCGTTATCGAAAAGAAAGACTCCCGCCAGCTGTTCGGGAAGTTTGGCGTGGACCTGGGCTTCGGCTCCAGCGAGATCCGGAAGGATCGCATCAACTATCAGGGCCGCTTCGGCTTCTCGACCCTGAGCGACAACTTCGCTGCCTCCGAGAACGAGATCCGCGTCGGCCTTGAGGCCGGTAAGCAGGTGAATGATCTGTATGTCAACCTGCCGGTATCCATGGAGTTCTTCAAGAAGAAGGATGCCGAGTACCAGGTGCTCTCCCTGCTCTCGAATCAGAGCCGGAACATCGTCCGCCTGCGACCCGAAGTACGGATCGATCGCGAGAAGATCCGCGCCCGGCTCGGTCTTGGCTTCGAGCTGGAGAAAAACAAGAAATCGGAATTCCACATCTTCCCGCGCTTCGACATCACGGCGCCGATCGCCGACCAGGTGCTGTATGCCTTCGTTGGCGCTGATGGCGCAGTCGTCAAGAACAACTTCCATACGCTGGCGGAGGAGAATCCATTCATCACCTCAGCGATCATTCCGCTTAATACGATCGAAAAGCTGAACATCCGAGCGGGTATGCGGGGCAATTTCTCTTCGACCATCGGCTTTACGGCCGGCGTCCGTTACAGCACCATCGAGAACTTGCAACTCTTTTACAACGACCTGGACTACTTCAACAAGTTCAATGTCCTGTACGACGATGCCAAGGTGCTCAACCTGAATGCGGAAGTGATCTACAAATCCTCCGAGAAGTTTGCGCTCTCCCTGCACGTCGACCAGTACAATTACAAGATGGACACCGAGGCCGAAGCCTGGTTCCGGCCGAATACCGAAGTCGCGCTGCGGGCCGATTACAACTTCCGGGACAAGATCCTGGTTAACACCGCCATCTTCGCACGCGGCCCCATCCAGGCCCGTACACTCGATGCCAACGGTGCCGTCGCCGAAAAGATCAACGGCTGGAGCGACGCCAACCTGGGTGTGGAGTACAAGTACAGCAAGATCCTCTCCGGATTCGTCCGCCTGAACAACCTCGGCTTCAGCCGCTACTACTACTGGTACCGCTACCAAAGCATGCGCTTCAACGTCATGGCCGGTGTGGCGTATTCGTTTTGAGCGGTGCGATGTGTGTTGATGGGAGGGTTTAGCGAATAGCGAATAGCCAATAGCGAATAGTGAATCTTGCCCGCCGTAGCTTTAGCGTAGGTGGGAGTAAACAGTGAACAGTAAACAGTAAACAGCATTGTGGTCTCTGATAAATCCTCAACCTGAGCTAATTCATTACTTCCGCGTTGTAAAAAGAGGCGTTCCTGTGGACGCCTCTTTTTTATTGGAGTTGACCGGCTGCCGGAGAAATGGCAGCAACAAGAAGCGGAATGGGTGCCATGTATTCGAAACCGGCAATCATGTATTCGAAAAAGAACTGCTAATAAAAATGTTACATCAAAAAAAGTTGAATTAAGCGAGTGTCAAAGGATAAATTTATAAATCACTAATCACAAATCACAATTCGCTTCCGCCAACGCTAATGCTACGGCGGGCAAGATTCACTATTCGCTATTCGCTATTCACTGTTCACTGTTTACTGTTCACTCTTCACTATTCACTATTCACTGTTCACTCCCCCCTCCTCACGTCCCCTTAAACTTCGCAATCGCCGCCCTGGTAAAATCCGAAAGCACCAACCGCCCGCTGATCATGGCGCGGTCGAGGAGCAATTGGTCCCAGTGATCGGTGCCTTGCCAGAGTACCCGCTTCAATTCGAGCATGGCTTCCGGGTTCGAATTGGCCAGTTTGTTGGCGAGGTTGGTGACCGCTTCATTCACGCCTTCGATCGAAGTGTGTACTTCGGCATACAGCCCGCGATCAGCAGCCCATTTGGCCGATTGCCATTCGGTCGCGTTGATCGACAACGAACCGAAGGCCGCCGTGCCGATCTTTCGCTCCACTGCCGGACCTACCACGAACGGTCCGATACCCACGGCCAGTTCGCTCAGCTTGACGGACGCGCTTTCGTGCGCGATCGCGTAGTCGGCTGCGGAAGCGAGTCCGACTCCGCCACCCACCGCTTTCCCCTGAACCCGTGCGATCACGAACTTCGGCGCCTTGCGCATGGCGTTGATCACCGCGGCGAAACCTGAAAAGAAGACCTTGCCGGTTTCCATGTCGTTGATCGCAACCAGTTCGTCGAACGAAGCGCCGGCGCAGAACGCTTTCTCTCCTTCACTTTGCAGGACAATCACGCGCGAGCCCGGATCGTTTCCCGCGGCTTCGATCGTAGCCGCCAGTTCGCGCAGCAAGGCACCCGGCAGGGAGTTGCTTTGCGGATGGTGAAAGGTGACGGTTGATACCTGGTCGGCGATCTTGTGCTGTACGGTTCCGTTGGACATTGGATAGTGGAGTAGGAGGAGTGGGTAAAGAGAAACCGCGGCCAGGAATGTCGGCCGCGGTCGGAGGATTACGTATTGAACGAATCAATTCTTCGGAAAGGCCGGGACTTTTCCTTCTTTGATCATCTGGGAGGTCTTTTCCTTGTGCGCGTCAAAGTCGCCGAAGGCGAGCGCCGACAACATTTCGTCGCGGGTCATCTTCGGGTTGCCGAGTTGTTTGCGGATGTAATCGCTGCAACGATCGACGAAATGTTCGAACCGCTCCGGCGCCCAGATGTACTCGCGCTTTTGCCAGTCGGGCTGGGTGCGGTCGATCTGGAATTCCTGCGGCATCTCCCCGTGCACTACCGCCTTCACCTCGAGCCCCTCGAAGCTTTTCGGTAGCAGACGGTTGTCGAACACGAGCGGACGACTGATGTCGATCACGTGTTTCTTGCGTTTCGGATCGGTCATCTTAAGGCCGTTGATACGAAGGCCTTTCTTCTTCAGGTGCGAGAATTTTTTCTCGAAGCGGTCAAGGGTTTCGTAAAGCATCATGGCGGTGTGGATTGAAGGGTGGGGGAGTGGAGTTATTCTTTACAGGCGACCAGGGTGAGCACGGTCTCCAGCGCGACAACCTCGTTGCGCTGGTTGAGTACTTCTACATACCATTCGACCACGCCTTGCGGCACCTGGTCGTCACGTTTGTCTTTTTTCGTTTTCCGCATGCAAGTCAGTTTCACCTGCAGCGTGTCGCCCGGGTAAACGGGTTGTACGAAGCGGAGGTTGTCCAGGCCGTAGTTGGCCAGCACAGGTCCCTTTTTCGGATCGACGAACAATCCCGCGGCCGCGGAAATGACGAAGTATCCGTGCGCGACGCGCCGCTCGAAGATGGATCCTTCCAGCGAGGTCTCGTCGGTATGGGCATAGAAGAAGTCGCCGCTGATGCCGGCGAAGTTCACGACATCAGCTTCGGTAACGGTACGCTTGTGCGTGATCAGGGTTTCGCCGATGGCGAGTTCTTCGAAGTATTTGCGGAACGGGTGGATGCGGTCTTCGGTGATCGCCGCTCCAGGGAGATAAACATTCAGGATGTGCGAGAGCGTGGTCGGGGAACCCTGCAAGGCCGTGCGCTGCATATAATGGTGTACGCCGCGGACGCCGCCCATTTCTTCGCCTCCACCGGCGCGACCGGGGCCGCCGTGTACGAGGTGCGGGAGCGGAGAACCGTGTCCTGTCGACTCGGCCGCGCACTCGCGGTTGACGATCATCATCCGCCCGTGCATGCTGGCCGCTCCGAGTACGAGTGTTTTGGCAAAACGGTTGTCGTTCGTAAAGACGGAACCGACCAGGCTGCCTTTACCCATCCGGGCAAGTTCGGCCGCTTCGTCGGCATTGGCATACGGCATCAGCGTGCTGACCGGACCGAAGGCTTCCACCTCGTGCGGCTCGCGGTGGCGGAAGGGTTCGTTGCACAGCAACAGCATGCTCGACATGAACGATCCGCGCTCGCTGTCGGCGCCGACCACATTCACCGCATCCAAGTCACCATACACGACTTCGCAGGCGCCGAGCAGTTGCTTCACTTTCGCTTTCACATCGGCCACCTGGCCTTTGTGAGCCAGCGGTCCCATGCGGACGCCTTCCACGGAAGGATCTCCGATCACCGTATTCTTCAACTTGTCGGATACGGCGGCGGCGACGGCCTCCGTCAGATGCTTCGGTACGATGGCGCGGCGGATGGCCGTGCATTTTTGTCCGGCCTTGATGGTGATCTCCCGGCTGAGCTCGCGGACGAAGAGGTTGAATTCTTCCGTTCCGGGTTCGGCGTCGGGGCCGAGGATGGAGCAGTTCAACGAATCCGCCTCCATGTTGAAGCGGATCGAATGTTCGACAATGGATGGGTGCCGCTTCAGCATCTTGCCGGTCTCCGCGGAGCCGGTGAAGGTGACGACATCCTGGCAATCGAGATGATCGAGCAGGTCGCCCGCGCTTCCGCAGATGAGCTGGAGTGCGCCTTCGGGCAGGATGCCGGATTCGACGATCTGTCGGACCGCGGCTTCGGTGAGGTAGGAGGTGGCACTGGCGGGCTTCACGATGGCCGGCATGCCGGCCAGGAAATTCACCGCGATTTTTTCCAGCATACCCCACACAGGGAAGTTAAAGGCGTTGATGTGAACGGCCACGCCTTCGAGCGGTACACAGATATGGTGTCCGGCAAACGTCCCGTTCTTGGAGATCTTTTCGAGCTGACCGTCGACAAGGAACGTCTCGTCCGGCAGTTCGCGACGGCCTTTGCTGGCATACACGAAGAGGTTGCCGATGCCGCCGTCGATATCGATCCAGGAATCGCCTTTGGTCGCGCCGGTGGCGGCGGAAATGGCGTAGAGGTCCTTCTTCTTTTCGTTCAGGTATAAGGCGAGCGCTTTGATCATGCGCGCGCGCTCGTGAAAGCTCATCTTGCGCAGTGCGCGACCACCCGTCGAACGGGCATAATCGTGCATGCCTTTGAAATCGAGCCCTTCACTCCCTGCGGTATAGATGTGCTCGCCCGTAATGGCATGGTACAGCGGCATGCCTTTACCGGCGCCTGCGATCCATTGCCCTTGGGCGTAGTTCTTAAGTTGCGTTGCCATTGAATCAAGAAAGCAAACACCCTCCGCCCGCCTGTAGTTGGAGGCAGTAGTGTATTGCTCTAACTGAGTTTCCGGTTCACTCCGCTTCCCCGTGGAGTCGACAGTTCGTCGATGGTATTGGCCTGTTCAGGCGGTTTCCGGAAGTAATTATCCCGCTACAAAGATAACCCGAACTGAAAGGGAGTCAAGGGATTGGGAGACAATAGTTCAGGGTAAAGGCGGGTTTGAGGTTAATGGACGGTTTTGGGACGAGGGGCGGCGAAAGGGAACTAGGGACTGAAGGCAGGTTACCAGATGCTGGAGATTAAACTATTCACACTACAAATAGCTGATATTCAGGCAAAAAAATGAATAAAGGTCCAGCTCGTCGTGCTCAATTCACCCTTCCTCGCCCTCGGTCTCGTTCCTCGCAACTATTTCCCTCCCTCGGTCCCGGTCTCGTTCCTCGCAACCAATTCCCTTCCTCGGTCCCGGTCTCGTTCCTCGTAACAATTCTCTCCCGCCTGTTGAGCCTTTTCCCACCCCCCACTTGCACATTCCGCTTCGTTTTCCTACATTTGCAACCCCTTGTACAAAAACCCCAAGGGTCACTAAACCAACATGTTAAACCAGTACGAGACGGTCTTCATCGCTACGCCTGTTCTTTCGGAAGAGCAGCTGATGGACGCCGTCAACAAATTCCGCAAAATCCTCACCGACCACGGTTCCGAGATTGTTCATGAGAACAATTGGGGATTGCGCAAGCTGGCTTACCCGATTCAAAAGAAGAACACCGGGTTCTATTACCTGCTCGAGTACAAAGGTCCGGGCGAGGTAATCTCCAAACTGGAGACGGAGTTCAAACGGGATGAGCGGATCATGCGCTTCCTCACTGTGGCACTGGACAAACACGCGATCGCGTACAACGTGAAGAAGCGTAAGAACGCTGAACTCAAGAAACAGGAGGAACAAACCGCTTAATCGAGGAACAACATGGCAGCATCAGCAAATGAAGTCCGCTACCTCAACCCCCCGGCGGTGGACACCAACAAGAAGAAGTATTGCCGCTTCAAGAAAAACGGCATCAAGTACATTGATTACAAAGACGCGACCTTCCTGATCAAGTTCGTAAACGAACAGGGCAAGATGCTTCCGCGCCGCATTACCGGTACTTCCCTGAAGTACCAGCGTAAGGTGGCCCAGGCAGTAAAGCGTGCACGCCACCTGGCACTCATGCCGTACGTGAGCGATATGTTAAAATAAGAAGGAGGAACGCACATGGAAATCATCCTGAAACAAGACGTCGACAACCTCGGCTATGCCGACGAAGTCGTAAAGGTGCGTCCCGGTTACGCCCGTAACTTCCTGATCCCGCGCGGCCTTGCCGTGGTGGCGACCGAAGCCAACCGCAAGATGCTCGCCGAGACGATGAAGCAGCGCTCGCACAAGGCGGCCAAGATCAAAGGCGACGCAGAATCCGTAGCCAAGCAACTCGAAGCCATGACGCTGAAGATCGGCGCCAAGGTGGGCGAGAACAACAAGATCTACGGTTCCGTTACCGCCCTGCAGATCGCGGACGCGCTGGCCAAGCACGGCGTGAACGTCGACCGCAAGAAAGTCCAGCTCGATACCGACCACATCAAGACCCTCGGTACCTATACCGCACTTGTCAACCTGCACAAGGACGTAAAGGCCAAGGTGAACTTCGAAGTCGTGGCCGAGTAATACGACCTGACCTGACCAACAGAGGCCGTCCCGAAAGGACGGCCTCTTGCTTTTTCAGAGTGCCTGCCCGAATCGTCTGTGTTCACCGCGGACGGAGAAGTCGGCGATTCTCAAAATCCTTTCAACGCCCTACGATCACGCTGCAGCCAGTTGTCCGTCGGATAGTGGGCTGTCGGATCGATGGTGTGGATCGCATACGCCTGGCGCGATTTGCCGCTGGTATTCGGCTGACTGAAATGCGGCAGGCGACCGTGGAGGACGATGCAGGTGCCCTGCTTCACTTCGAGTGCTTGCATCCCGTCCGTCTCGAGCGGCGCGGGATCGAGTTCGAAAAAACGCGTTCCGCCCTTTCCGTCACGCACGAAGCGTGATCGCAGACTGGTACGATGCCCGCCCGGCTTGGCCCAGAGGCAGCCGTTTTCAATCGTCGCGTCTTCGAGCGCGAACCAGAACCCGACGCAGGAATCCGGTTCGGTATACAGGAAGGTGCTGTCCTGGTGCACGTCGACCACGCCCCCGATGCGGGCGTGTTTGAAGATCAGCATGCTTTGGATGAGCAGATGGTCCTGCATACCCAACGAAGCCGAAAGTGCTTTCAGTTGCGGCGATCGCGAGAAGCGGTCAAAGACCGGGTCCAGGTCATGCAAGGCATGACCGATCTTGTTAAGCGAACGAAAGAGGTCGCCTTTTAAAGCGCCGGTCTCGTCGAAGGCGTCTTTCTCGAAGAAGAAACTGATGCGCTCGCCGCTCTCCAGAAAATACGCGTCGCTGGTCTTGGTCTGTTCCGAGGTCTGGAAGACCGAACCTTTTCCGTCCAGCCGATAGTTTTCGGACAAGTGTCGTCCTCGCTCCATCAGTTCCCGGCAGGCCGCGGCCGGGTGGAAGTCGGGCAAGACGAGGAACCCGTCGCGTTCAAATTGCGCAGCAAGTGACGACATCGTGTCAAGGTAGTGTTTGAGCGGCGCTTTACCTAAGCCGGAGCTGGAAGTCGCATCAACTGCCCGGCTTGATCCGGTAACGGAGCTGTACCAGTCCCGAGGGATAGGCGCGATGGTCCAGGAGCTCCAGGTCCTGCATCAATCCCCCCTCGGAAAAGAGCCGTATGCCGTCGCCGAGCAGGACGGGAATGATCGACAGTGTGATGCCGTCGATCAGGCGTTCCTGCAACAACCGGTTCACGACCTGCGCGCCTCCGTCCACGAAGATGATACCTCCCGGCTTGGCCCGCAGTTCCCGGATGAGTGCCGCGGGATCGCCGGTATGGAAAATCGTTCGCCCGATCGCCGCGCGAGGCGTGCGCGTGATTATGTAACAGGAACGGTCCGCATGCGGAAACGGAATGCCCATGCTCATGACCTTATCATAGGTGCGACGACCCATCACCACCGTGTCCACCTTCTCCATGAAAGCGGTATATCCATAATCCTCCCCGGGCGCTTCCACTTTGCTTAGAAAGCTGAGATCGTCGTTCGCATTCGCGATGAAACCGTCGAGGGAAGCGGCGATGAAGAGGTGTGTGGAGCGTGCGTGCATGAGGTAGTAAAGTGTCGGGTTAGATTGTGTTTATCAAAAATATAAGGTGAATAAGTATGCAAGTGTAGAAAAGTCAGGCGTGTGCTTTGTTAAATTTTCCGAAACACTTGCACTTTTTAAATTCATTATTATCCTTTGATATTGCTAACGATTTTAAACCGATGCCATGAAAACAAATACGAATAAACTTCATTTTTCGAATATTTTAAGGGGGGGGGATTTTCGCTTGTGTTATTGCTGTTGTCCCTCGGAATCTCCGGACAATCCTTGGATGTGACATTTAACCCTTCCGTGTTTAATGGTGGATACCATGTGAGTTGCAACGGAGCCAGTGATGGTACCCTGGAGGCGATCATCGTTGGCGGACAGCCACCCTATTCTTTTCAATGGTCAACGGGTGCATACACGAAGACCATTACCAACCTTGCAACCGGAACGTATTCCATTTCGGTCATAGATGCTGCGCAGGACACCAT
>ERZ724526.592-NODE-592-length-20589-cov-6.105045_pt1 | contig 20589 bp, 17 predicted proteins | sample MGYA00376059_ERZ724526 | MGnify/ENA primary metagenome ERZ724526 (study PRJEB28724, sample SAMN07190883) | activated sludge metagenome | isolation source: activated sludge of sewage treatment plant in Hong Hong | place: Hong Kong | collected 2016-03-17 ...
ACGGCGGGGAAATTTTAGCGTCGTCATCCCGACGGAAAGTCAGTCCACCGTGACCTCAAGCCGGATTTGATCTGGGCCGTCGGGGCGTGCGCGCTGCTTTCCCTGAGCACTCGGGGGCTTTGGGGGAATGCGGTGGTCAGTGCGACAGGCACAGCGCAAGCAGCGGTGCGCACAGGACGTTGAGGACGCCCATCATGACCATGACGAGGGCTGCGACGGCACCTTCGGTCTGGCCTAGCTCATAGGCTTTGGCTGTGCCCACGCCGTGTGCGCCTGCGCCAAACAAGGCTCCGCGCGCAAGGGACGAATGAATCGGCATCGCTTGGATGAGACGCTGTCCAATCACCGAGCCGAGCACGCCCGTCAGGATGACGAACAGTGCGGCCAGCTCGGGCTCTCCGCCGATGCGTCCTGCGATTTCCATGGCAAACGGCGTGCTGGTCGAGCGTGGCAAAAGGCTCAGGCGAATCGAGCCATCTATCCCGAGCAGGGTTGCCAGCCACCAGCTGGTGACGATCGAGGTGAGGCTGGCGGCGACGCTCCCAATCAAGATGACGGGACCGTGGGCTCGCAGCAGGGCTCTCTGACGGTGGATCGGTGCGGCAAAGGCTACGGTCGTCGGTCCCAGCAGCGCAACCAGCCAGCCGGTGCAGGCGGCGTACTGGCGATACGGCGTTCCCGTCGTCACAACCAGCAGCAGCAGCAGCGCCGGGGCGACCAGCAGCGGCGTGGTCCAGATGTGACGCCACACCGCGTGAATGCGTCGAGCTGCCGCAAAACAAGCCACGGTTGCTACGGACCAGCCGACGACGGACAGAACGGATGGACTGTTCACCGCGTGACTCTCCGTCGCACACCCAGTTCGATGACCAGCCCGGTCACTGCCATCACCGCCAGCGTACTGCCGACGAGCACGACCAGCAATTTCAGGATCATCATCCCGCCAAGCTCTGGGTGATCGATCACGGCCAGCGTCGTAGGCACAAAGAACAGCAGCATCAGGTGCAGCAGCCAGTCGGCTCCGCGACGAATCGACAGCGGCGACAGCCCGCGTGAAAACAGCAGCACCAGCGTGATAAGCAGCCCGAGCACGCCTCCCGAGATCGGCAGGCCGGTCTTCTTGGCGATGAGCGCTCCAACGCTCCAGAGAAGTCCAAGCAGCGCGATTTGCAGCGGACGACTTCCGCGCAGTCTGCGACGCAATCGGACGGACCAGCGATTCCACATGATGAGGAGACTCTAGCGCGCCTTTGGGCTGGCTCGGTGGCGGTCTCGCAGTCGATCGAGTTGCTTCCGTCGCCAAACGCGAGCGATCGCACGTCGTAGTCGCCGCTTGATATACTGCAAAGTTGGGCGGGGGCGATGAAGCTAGAGGTTCTGGAGCAGTCGCAGAGTCAGTGCATCGGCAGCTACGGCAACGTCTGCATCGCGGTGCGCTGGGAGTTTTTGGTCGAGTCCGATACGGCGGCCATCGCACGGGCGCTCGACCGGGTGAAAGCCAGCTCGACCGACGGAACTTCGGCTTTTTTGCAAGTGAATCGCTTTGTGCCAGCGGCGGGCGGCGCGATGGGAATCGATGACGGTGCGCAAGCGGCGACGGTGAACCTGATTCGGACGTACGGTCCCTCGCAGCGGGCGCTGGTGTTCTGTGTGCCGGATCAGCCGTTTTTGATGGCGTCGCTGCGCAGCATGTTTTCCCGCATGGTGCTTGCGACCAAGATTCGCCTGGATCTGCGGGTGACGACCAGCCTGCCGGAAGCCGTGAGCTTGGTCTGTAAGTCGCTCGCGGGCAGCAGTGGCGAACGGATCCAGCCGTCGGCGCTGCTGTCGGCGGTGGACGAGCTAGAGCAAAAGCGGCCCGGTCGCTAGCGCTCGCTGCCGATCCGACATGGACGGTTCCCGCGTACTTCCCAGCGTGCGCGTGGGCAGAGCCTGTTGGCGACGGAAAACGATCCGAGAAACTGTCAGCCGGACAACATCTTCGTGGCGCGACGGCTGAGCGACGATGGCACGGTGGAAGAGGTCGTGAAGGTGCTCGACTTCGGGATCGCCAAGCTGCTGCAAGGTGGGCGGCGAGCGAGTCAAACCGTCGTCGGTGCGCGCATCGGAACGGCGATGTATATGTCGCCCGAACAGCTCGAAGGTCGAGAAGCGAGCCCGCGATCGGATGTCTATGCGCTGGGACTGGTGCTCATCGAGATCCTGACGGGACGGCTGCCGTGGGGCAAGACCGGGACGGAGACGGATCAAGCTGCGACGATGCTGCGGCTTATCAATCCGCCCAAGCGCCTGCGTGAGATGTGCGCCGGTCAGGTGTTTTCGCTGGAACTCCAGAAGCTGCTCGACGAGCTTCTGGCGTTTGAACCGTCGCTGCGACCGGCAGATGCGGGGGAGCTGATCCGTCGTCTGGGACTGGTGCCTGAAGCCGCACCGCTGGCGCAGCGAAGCTCACGACGGACGGAAGGCAGTCAGATGTTTGAAGCTGCCTATCTGAAGACAAAGCTGCCGTCGGATAGCCCTGCGGATACACCGCTTTCGGGGACAGAGCTACCGGCGGCGCGCAAAGGGCGAGGCCATCAAGATACGCCGACGCCCTATTTGGCTCCGGTTGCGACGGTGGTGACCAGTGGCCGACCAGCTGAGCTGCTGGATGGTCAGACGCCGCCCGACGGGCGAGAGCTGGCTGGTGTTCCGACGGTGGTGACTGCCAGTCGCCCGGATATGCCGCGCTTTTCTCAGTCGGTGCGCAACCATCATCCGCCGCTTGACGCAGAGACGCCGCCTGCGGGACGCGATCTGCCTTCGGTCCCGACGGTGGTGACACCTGCGGCGAACCTAAACTCGCTGGCGACTACGCTGCCAACAGGGATGAGCTTCGTCGGAAACAAGCAGGAACCGACGACGCAGCCGCTTCCGCTTGCGCAGCTTCCGAGTGCGGCAGACAGCAACACGCTGCGACGGATTGTCTTTCGCGACCCGGCATTTCGGCGGGCGCTGCTGAATCATCCGAAAGCTCGGCTGGGGCTCGTGTGCGTCGGTGCGCTGTGTGTGGGACTGATCTTGTGGTTGATTGTGCGGCCCAGTGGACCACAGTCGAAGCCGACGTTTGTGCGCTCCGATGCGATTGCGAGTGACAAGCGTCCCGTCGATGTGAAGACGCCGCCGGTGAAGCCTCCCGTGGTGACACCGACGGAATATCCGCTGACCGTCGCGTTTTCGCGGAAGCGTCATCCGCGCGTGCAGATTCAGTGCGGACCGAGCATCTGCCAAAGCAACTGTCAGCTTGCGCCCGGAGAGGTCTGCGTCGCGCGGCTCATGGGCTTTAAGCCTCGTCAGTACAGCTACGATGAGCTGAAGCCGCTTGCGCAGGCCGGACACGTCGAGGTCGAAGTTCGTCTGAATCGCTAAGCCCGGCTGCGATCGTTGTCGCTTCCCGGCGCTGGGTTGATTAGGCTCCGCGAGACCTGTTTGGTTGGAAGGAGCCTGCTCGTGTCGCGCTCGCAAGCTACGTTGGTTCCACCTCGCTCGCTCGATGCCGTCGAGCACTCGCGTCCTGGCGACGAAGTCAGCACGTCTACGCTGCAGTGGCAGGCTCCGCCGGAAAAGCTGGCGCTGCGTCCTGGCTATACCGTCGGAAAGCGACTGGGCGCGGGTGGATCGGCGGAAGTCTTCGAGGCAGAGCTTCGTCGACCACCGCTTCCGCCCCAGCGCGTTGCCCTGAAGCGACTGCTGCCGGGACTGCGGGCCGATCCGATGCAGCAGCGAAAGCTTCGACGAGAAGCGCAGATCGGAGCCACGCTCTTGCACGACAACATCGTCAGCACGCTCGAGCTTATCGATCTGGGCGACGAAGTGGCGCTGGCGATGGAGCTGGTCGACGGACTGCCCGGTCAGCGTCTGCTGGCTCTGTTGACCGAGCATGGCTTTCGGCTGCGGCCTCCGCTCGTCGGACACATTCTGCACGGCGTGTTTTCAGCGCTGCACTATCTGCAGAGCCTGAAGCCGGGACAGCGACCGCTGGTGCACGCCGATCTGAGCCTGGAAAACGTGATGCTGGCGCGAGATGGTCGCGTCCGTCTGATCGACTTTGGCTTGTCGACGGAAGATGGTGGCTCCCCTGAGTCTGAAGACAGCGACGATGCACTGACCGCGCTGCATGAAGTGGGTGGCAAGCCGTCGTATGCGCCGCCGGAAGGAATGCCTCGGGTTCCGACGGTGGTCGGCGATCTGTACGCGGCAGGTGTCTGCGCGTGGGAGCTTCTTTCGGGACGACGATTTCCGGTGCTACCGAAAGGAACGGGCAAGCGCGAGCTGGGGAGCGTGGTGGCGTTTGCAGCGAGTGGACAGCCTGCGCAGGTGTGGTTGCTGCTTCGAGACTGTCTGGCGCTGGCTCCGAGTGAGCGCTTGCAGAGTGCGGAGCAAGGTCTGTCCGTTTGTGCGCGCCTGCGTGAAGGACATCCGACGGAAGCTGCGCTGGCCAAGCTGGTTCGCTCGCTGCAACTCGCGGGATCGGACTGGCTGCCTCCTGACGCGCTGCTTCCCTTTCTTCATCGCTTTGATCCCACGATGGATCTGGCGGATCGACTGCGTCAGTCCTTTGCGGCCCAGCAGGTGGAAGTGTTCGCGCACGCTGCTGGTGACGTGATGGAACCGTCGCTGATGAGCGATCCGATTCCTCAGGCAGCGTCGCAGTTTGTGCAGCAAGCACGCGTCGGCCAAGGTCGCAGCCGTCCGTCCGATGATGTGCTGCTGGCGGCGCTTGATGAGGGACTTGCAACGAGTGCAGACGGTCTGCTCTGTCTGCGCGCGCGCGTGGCTGGACAGCGAGATCTCGTTGTGGTCCTCGACCCCGGACCGGGCTGTGGCTACTCTGCAACGGCGTCCGCACTGCTCCGCAGCATCCTTCAGTAGTCCATCGGAAGCGGTTAGGAATCGGTTAGGAATCGAATAGGAATCGGTTAGGAATCGGTTAGGAATCGAATAGGAATCGATTAGGAATCGACGCCTATGGCGACGCAGATGCGCAACAGCGAAATCCGATCGAGTAGTCGTGATAGCTCTTGGCATGCGCGGTGGTTTTATACAAACAGCCGCTGCCGTTAAGCTTGGCGTCAACGAAGAATCCGCCTTTGAAGACACCGTTTCCTGATGCACTGGTTGCATCGATCCACTCATGTAGGTTGCCGTGTAGATCGAAGACGCCGTAGTCGCTCTTGCACTGCGGAAAGCTGCCGCCTACAGCGAGTGTGCTGGGCTGATTGACACAGCACGGACTGTTCATGTTCGCGTAGGTAAAGACGCCGCTGCCGGAGCCAAAGCAGTCGTTGACCGGGTTTGTGGCGCGACCTTCGTTGCAGGCTCCCTTCTGATAGGTGGTGCCGTACGGATAGGTGTTCTTCGCCGTTCCTTGGCAAGCAGAGAGCCACTCTGTTTCCGTGCAGAGCCGCTTTCCCGAACGCTTGCAGGCATCGCTGGCCTGCACCGCGCTGATGTAGGCTTGTGGTTTCTGTCCGGGGCGAATCACCGCGCGAACGGTCTGTCCATCGACGGGGCGATCAAACGGCCAGGGCTCTTCTCCGCCGGTTGGGAGAATACGCATTGTCGAGGACTCATATTGATCGATGCAGAACGCTCCGCTCGATTCAGGAATCAGGATCATGTGCTGCGGACAGCGTGAATGCGTCGCGAGGTCTTCAATCAGCAGATCTGCCGGAGTCCAGGTGGACGCATCGGGATCCGCTGTGGGGGCTGTGTCCGCGATCGCTGGGCCTGCATCCATTTGGGCAGATTCTTCGACGGTACAGCCAGTGACTGGCAGCAGCCAAGACAGCAGCAAAATCAACGGGATGCGCATGTCGCGGACCATAGCGCACAAAGCGCTGTTGCGAGAACGTGACAGATCGTCTGTAATTTTGCGCAACAACGTGCGGAGGCTCCGATGAAGAAGCTGTTGGTGCTGATGATCCTGGGTGGCGTGGGGGTTGCGTATGCTGGGTATTACGTCGCGCCCGACAAGATGCCGCTGGTGATTCATCCCGAAAACCGCGCCTGTTCGCGCATGGCGAGCCTGTGTGAAGAGCGGAGCCAGAAAGAGTGCGTGGAGTTTTTCGGTGAGCTGCGCAAAGCATCGGGAGATGAGTCCATCCGCAAGCCGATCCGCTGTGTGATGGACGCGCAGAGCTGTGGGGAAGCAGCGGGCTGTATGGCTGGTGGCGGCGTCAATGCCGTGTTCAAGATGGGCGAGCAGTTCCTCAAAGGACTGAACAAGTCCGTCGGTGACTAGCCAGTCCTTCATTCCTTCGCGCTGCCAATCATCCTGACGGGGTCTGCGCTTCCTTGGCGGCCAGCGAGATGGCAGACAGTCCTTCACGCAGATCCTGCAAGCTCGGCCAGCCGTAGCCGATTCGTAGATAGCGACGCTCCATTTCAAACCAGTGACCGGGACCGACAAACGTCTTGTACTTGTCGTTTAGGATTCGATAAAAGCGCTCGATGTCGACGGGACAGTCGGATCGGAAGCGAGGGAAACAGACCACACCTCCTTCAGGTTTGACCCATTCCAGATCGTGCTGATGCTGCATCCAATCGGACAGCGCCGTGAAGTTTTGCTTCATGCTGGCGAAGATCGCAGGGGCTCGCTTGGCTCTCTGTTGCAAAAAACGCAGCGCGATTTCTTCGTCGACCACAGAGTTACAGATGAAGATCTGTTCCTTGGCTGCCAGCAGCGATTCCATCAGCTTGGGATTGCGACAGATGAGCCAGCCGATGCGAATTCCCGGAAGTCCCCAGGTCTTGGACAGACTGGAAACAGACAGCACTGGCGTGGCCGATGAGGAAGCCGAAACAAGAGACGCAGCGACGGGAAGTGGTCCAGCAAAGGACATCTCGCGATAGGTCTCATCGACCAAGAGCGTGACTCCCTTTCGCGCGCACAGATCGATGATCTGACGTAGCTCAGACTCACTCAGCATGCTTCCGGTTGGATTGTGCGGAACCGTCAGGCTGACCAGCTTGGTGCTCGGATGAAGCTGCGCTTCAATCTGGGCCAGACTCGGACGGAATCCCTCTTCAAAGCGGAGTGTCAGAAAGTCGATCTCTGCACCGATGGCGCGCGGTGTCTCAATGTTGGTCGCATAGTTTGGCCGTTCCACCAAGATGCGATCGCCAGCGCGCAGCAGCGTGGTCGCAATCACGAACAGTGCCGACGCTGCGCCCGCCGTGATCAGGACTTCATCGGGATGAACGCCACTGTCGGCTGCGACAAGCTCTCGCAGCGCACGGTTGCCTTGGTGATCGCCGTAACAGAGCACCAGCTTGCGCAGATCAAGATCCAGATCAGCGAGCTGTGCATCGGTAAAGGAGCTCTCTGTAAGGTTGTATTTGACGTTTTCGTAGCCCATCTGCTCGGGGGATTCGATCTCGATGGGCATGCGGACATACTTCATGGTGGGACTCCTAAGGATGCGTGGACGCTGCGGCCAGTGCAGACAGAACTGCGGGCTCTTGTTCCCTGCGAAGGGCTTCCGCAAACAAGTGATCCACCGACGGACCACCCAGCTGTCGAAGTGCCGCAGCGGCTTGTACGCGAACGTGTACGTATGGATCGGACAGAAGGATGTTTCCGAGCGCGTCGGTTGCGCGCCTATCACCCAGCTGACCCAGTGCAGCGACGACATCGACACGGCTACGGACACTCTGTAGCTGATGAATCAGCGGTCCCAGCGCGCGTGGACTGTGGCTTTCCCCGAGCAATCGCAGAAGAGGACGCACTTGATCCGGATCGTCCATCGCCATCGCCGCATCGAGCACCAGCAAGGCATCACGCACCGCAGTATCGTGGGCTTTGCTGTCATCGTAGGCGGAGACAAAGCGAGTCAGGGCTGCTGACAGTCGCTGAGCGGGCAGGGCTTTTTCGTCGGAAAGTAGCTCCTGCACAAGCTGCTCTGCGGTCGCATGCTTGGTTCCCAAGCGCAGCAGCAAGATCGCGGCCCAGCGCTGCTGTTCCTTCTGTTTGGCTTCCGTAGGAATCTGAGACATCACCCCGACCAGCGCCTTGCCAGCTTGCTCGCGCAGCTCGATCGGAATGCGGGTGAGGGGATCGGTTTCTCCTCGGTGAATCGGAACCGACTGGCTCAGAATCTGCGCCGCAAGCTGCGTCGCTTCCTGCTGAATCACCGCTTCGGCGCTCGGCATGCTGATGAGCGGAAACAGATCCGACAGCGCGCTGCGATCTCCCAAGCGAGCCCGCGACAAAATCTGTTCCATCTGTCCGGTCAGAGAGCGCTCTGTACTGCCACTTCCTTGCGCCGCTTGCTCGTACGTTCGGGCTTCTTGCAAAAGGCTCAGGAGTCTTCCTCGTAGCTCATTTGCCCGTCGAGGATCCTGATCCACCAGGTTCTTTTTTTCTGCCGGATCTTGCTTCAGATCAAAGACCTGACAGCTGTCATCACCGAGATCACAGATCAGCTTGTGATCTCCGTACACGATCATCTTGCGCCTTCCGATCTCGCTCCAGATCGCGCGCTGTGGAAGCGTGGTTTGTTCGGACAAAAGCCACGGTGCCAAGTTCTGTCCACGCATCTCGATCGCTGGTTCAATGTTTAGGAGTCCCAGCAGCGTCGGTGCGACATCAATCAGTCCGACCGCTTGGGAATACTCTCTGGGACCGCGCAAGATCTTCTGTTTCGCGGTGTCGACCAGGAACAGCGGAACGCGCGCTTGTTCATCAAACAGACTGGTTCCGTGATAGCGGCCTCCGTGCTCTCCGAACTCTTCTCCGTGATCGGCAGCAAAGACCAGGAGCGCGCCCGGTCGCTTCTGCGCAAGATAGGCCGTGAGTCGCGCAATCTGCTGATCAACAAAGTGGATTTCTCCGTCGTAGCGCTCGCGATCAGGACGATGTTTGTCCGGGCCTCCGGGGTGTTCATCGTACGGCTCGTGCGGTTCCAGATAGTGAATCCACGCAAAGACATGATCGGGTTTTTCTGTTTCCAGAAAGTCGATCACCTGCTGTGTTCTTCGCTCTCCCGCAAGGTATTCCACCTTCACGTATTCAAAGCCGTAGGAAGACTCCTCCAGGGCTTGCAGACGCTCATGTTCGACGAAAAATACCGACGGAGGATAGAACGCTGCGGTCTTGTAGCGATAGCTGCGCAAGATGAGCGGAAGCGTCTTGTGACTGCCCGCATCGTGACCAAGCTGCATGAGCGCATAGACCGGTTTTCCCGTCAGCAGCGTCGCCACCGCAAACGACGTATGTGGCACTTGGGTGTACGCGCGCGTGAAGCGAATCCCTTGCTGGGACAGTCCGTACATCGTCGGTGCGATCTCTTTGAGCAGCCGATCATGACGGAATGCATCGATGGTGATGAGGAACACATCGCGGTTGTCGAGCCGAGGTCCGCTGTAGGAAGGAGGACGCTCCGCCGAGTCCGAAATCGCCGCAAGCCGTGACGTTCGCTTCTGTTTGGGAATCAGATCGAGCACACGCCCACTCAGCCGGGTGTTTTCCCGAACCACGCTGCGCATCGCCATCGCACGTCGCAGCTTTTGCACGGATCGCGTTCCTTGCCAGACCATCAGCACGCACAGACTGAGTCCAATCGCGTACCAATGGGTCTGTTTGGGCATCATTGTTCGCGGCAGCGCAACAATCAGCCCGGCACAGCCCAGCTGCGCCAGCAGCAGACAGTCATGAAACCACGGATACAGCCGAGGCAGCACGAGCCGATCCGCCAGGTGAAGCACGAGGAGCAGCGTCGCAAACACGAGCGCTGCGAGCAGTCGCGAACGCAGGCTCTGTGCGTGCAGCGTGTGCCAGCTGCGGACGGCGCGCGGTGCCAAGAACTGGATCGAAATCAGACTCAGGAGCACAAGCAGCAGCGACAGCAGATCGTGGTGCGCAATGCGCTGCATCTTGCCGCCGAGGAACAGCGAAAACGAGATCCACACCATCAGCGGCGACAGCACCAGCGCCCACAGCATCCCGACGAGCGCGGGGCGATGGTTCGACAGCCATCGGGCCGACAGGCGATCCAGCCAGCCCATCAGCACGCCGAGCGGAAGCAGCGCCACCATCGACGTTGCAGCGACGTGACCGACCAGCCGAAGCTGAAGCAGCCGCGACGGAAACTGCTCGATGAGCGCGTGTCGGAAAAACAGCAGATCCAGCAGCGCCACCAGCAGCCCGGCAAGCAGTCCTCGCACCGCAAAGCGCAGGCTGTCTTCAATCGGTCGACGGAACATGCGCAAAAACGCAGGCTGTGGCTCAGGCATCGCCCAAAACCTGTGCAAGGTCTTCCGACGCTGCGAGCAGCCCGAACACGCCGCCACTGTGCAAAAACACGAGCCGCTCACCGAGCGCACGCCCGTCTTTGCGAAGCTCACTGAGCAGTCCGTACATCGCCTTGCCGGTATACACCGGATCGAGCAGCAGCCCCGTCCGCCGCGCCACCTGCGCCGTCATCTGTAGCTCGTCCGGCTGCGACAGCGCATAGCCGCGTCCGACGTAGCCATCACAGATCTCGACGAGCGAGGCGGCATCACGAGCAATCGGTGCGAGCTGGGGCGGATGCCTCAGCAGCTCGGCGGCCTGTTCCAAGATCGCAGCCACCCGCCGGACGAAGTACGCTCGATCGTCGCAGACATTGACCCCGACGATGCGCCACGGCAGCTGATAGAGCAGCGCTCCGACGATCAGCCCAGCCAGCGTTCCGCCCGATCCCACCGCCGAGACAATCGTCAGCGGCTCCTGCGGACTGGGGACTTGCTGACGCAGCTCGTCGATGCAGCGAACATAGCCAAGGCAGCCGAGCCCGTTTGAGCCCCCTTCGGGAATCACGTAGCCGCGTCGTCCTTGCTTTGCGAGCTGACTGGCGGCCTCTGCAAGCAGCTCATCCCGTCGCTGATAGTCCGCCCGCGAGATGAACCGAACCTGCGCACCGAGCAAGCGATCAATCAGCAAATTTCCCGTCGGAGCAGGCACCGGACCTTCATGGCGCAGAAACAGCTGTGACTGTAGTCCTTGCTGCGCAGCGACGGCAGCAGTCGCCCGGCAGTGATTGCTCTGAATGCCGCCACAGGTCAGCAGTGTATCGGCGCCTTGCTGCTTGGCTTGTGCGACGAGAAACTCTAGCTTGCGAACCTTGTTTCCCGTCAGCGACACACCGGTCAGATCATCGCGCTTACACCACAGATTCGGCCACGGTCCGGGCCCAAGCAGCGACGGAAGAAGCATCGGCTGCGGCTCAAGGGGCGTCGGCGTCTGTCCAAGCGGAGTGCGATCGAGCGGAATCACAAACGACATGCGCGGCGTTTTATCACCGCTGATAAGCTGCGCGCCATGCGTGCGCTGGTCGTTTCTGTCTTGCTGTGCGGTGTGGGCTGTGAGAATCCGCCTGGCTCTGTCGAAGATGCGGCATCGTTTGCGGACATGAGTACAGAGATCCGTCCTGCTGCGGAAGACTGGCTACCGGACTCGATCGGCTACGAGATCTTTGTGCGCAGCTTTTCAGACAGCAGTGGCGACGGGCAGGGCGATCTAGAAGGAGTCCGTCAGCGGCTTCCCTATCTTCAGTCCTTGGGCGTAAACCTGCTGTGGCTGACGCCGATTCATCCTTCTCCGAGCTATCACGGCTACGATGTCAGCGACTACGATGCCGTTCATTCCGACTTTGGAACGCTCGCGGACTTCGATCGCTTGCTGGCGGATGCACATGCGCGACACATTCGCGTGCTGCTCGATCTGGTGGTCAATCACACGAGCAAAGTGCATCCGTGGTTCCTAAGTGCAAAGGACGCACCGACGGGAAGTTCGGACTCTGTTCGTTATCTGTTCCGCGCAAATGATCCGGGCTTTGTGTGGCAAGGAAGCAAGGTGTTTCGTCCGCTCGATGGCCAGCCGGGACGCTATTACTACGGACTGTTTTCGCCAAACATGCCGGACTTAAACCTTCGTGATGAGTCCACCGTGCAAGCGATGGAAGCGGTTGCGCAGCGCTGGCTGTCACGCGGTGTCGATGGCTTTCGCTTGGATGCTGCGCGCTATTTGATCGAAGCGCCCGATCCGCAGACAGCGACGACGCAGCCAAGTCTTTCGGACACCCAAGAGACGCACAAGCTGTGGCAGCGGTTTCGAAACAACCTGGTGATGCGGAGTCCTTCTGCGGGTCTGATCGGTGAAGTCTGGAGCGACTTTGACACCATCGCGAGCTATCACAGCGGAGGAACAGAGCTGCACGGCGCGCTGCACTTTCCGCTGTCGTACGCAATCATCGACGGAATCAAGCGTGGCTCTGCGCGACCAATTCGCGATGTGCTGGAAAAGATGGCGCATGGTGGTGTTCCAGCGCGCTACTTTGCTCCGTTTCTGACCAACCATGATCAGAAGCGCTTGGCGACGGAACTGGGTGGAGATCTGAGCCAGTTGCGCGCGGCGGCCACGCTGCTGTTGGGAATGCCTGGAACGCCGTTTCTGTATTACGGAGAAGAAGTCGGACTTGCACAGAGCACAGCGAGCGGAGATCGCGGTCAGCGTCCACCGATGCCGTGGGATGTGGTGCAAAAACAGAGTGACGCAGCGGACTCTCTGCTCGCGCATTACCGACGGCTTGGACAGCTTCGTCAGCAAGAGCCCGGACTGCGAAAGACGTCTCTGCAAGTGCTGTGGCCGATGACTCCTGATGATCGACTGCTCGCGATCTATCGCGGTGATTCACCAAGTGGTGTGGTGCTGGTCTTTAACGTGGGAACTTCACCGCTGTCTGGTGTGAAGCTGTCACTGCCAAGTGATCATCGAACCGGGGTTCACACAGAGCTCCTGAGCGGCGCTTCCGTTCCCGTTGTCACCGTCGAAAATCGCAGTGCATATCCGCTTCCTACGATTGCTCCGCGCGGTGCGCTGTGGATCGCGCCTTCCCAATGACTCTGTCTGGCCGCGCTTTTTACATCCAGATCACCGGAGTCCGCTGCGTGTACCACAGCTCTGTCTGCGCGGCGTAGCGTGCTTCGATGATGTCTCGTTTGATCTTCAGCGTCGGGGTCAGGAGTCCGTTTTTGATCTTCCAGGACTCACTGACCACCACCAAAAACTCGAGCTTTTCGTGATCATCGAGGTTGCGATTGACCTTTTCGATCAACGCCCGCAGCGAGCCATCGACAATCTGTTTGATGTTCGGATCTTTTACGCGCGGCGCCAGAATTTCCGCCAGCATGATGAGCGCAAACGGCTGCGCTTGACCCGGTCCCGTCACACATGACTGCTCGACGTGGTTGTCGGCATTGAGCATGTTTTCAATCGGAGCCGGTGCGACGTACTTTCCTTTGCTGGTCTTGAACAGCTCTTTGACGCGACCTGTCAGCTTGAGCCGATTCATTTCATCGATCTCACCGCGATCGCCGGTCTTTAGGAATCCATCCTCCGTAAAGCTTGCGGCGGTCAGCTGTGGATCGTTGTGATAGCCCATCATGATGCCCGGACTTTTGATCAGGACTTCCCCTTGCGCGGAGATCTTGGCTTCGACTCCGGGAAGCGGCTCACCGACGAATCCTGTGCGCGTTCGACCGGGAAGTGCCAGGTGGGAATACGCGAAGTTTTCGCTCATCGCGTAGCCTTCCAGCATCTCCAGTCCCAGATCGCTGTACCACTCCAGAAGCTCTGCGGGAATTGGTGCAGACCCGCTGACTGCGACGCGCGTCTTGTCGAGTCCCAGTCCCGATAGCACTTTGCGACGAAGGATTCCGCCGAGCAGCGGAACCTTCAGCATCGTGCGCAGCTTGTCTGCTGGAAACTTTTCAAACACACCTTGCTGGAACTTGAGCCAAAGACGCGGAACGGACTGAAACAGCGTCGGGCGCGCGCGCTTGATGTCCGATACAAACGTGTCCAAGGAGTCCGCAAAAAAGAGCTGACAACCAGCCCACATCGCAACGCACTCGACGGCAGCACGCTCAAAGACGTGCGCAAGCGGAAGATAGGAAAGGAATCTGTCTTCAGGCGTGATGCGGAGTACTTGCTGAAATCCTGCGCACGCTGTGGCCATCGCTCCGAAGCTGTGCGCGACTCCTTTGGGCTTTCCGGTGCTTCCCGATGTGTAGATGATCATCGCGGCTTCATCGGCGCTTCGGGATGGCTCTCCGGTCATCGGTGCGCTGGCTTTGATCACGTCTGCCCAGACGGGAGCACCAGGCTGGGTTCCTGGCTGATAGGAAATGCACGCGACGCCAGTGGGAACCGCTTCGGCTTGCGATTCCCAGCCATCGAGCTTGCCGACAAACAGCGCCTTGGCGTTGCAGTGCGACAAGATGTAGGAAATCGTGTCCGCTCCGAGCGTCGGATAAATCACGACTGAGACATACCCAGCCATCCAGATCGCGATGTCCGACAAGATGAGCTGCGCACAGTTTTTGGACAGAATCGCAACCGAAGAACCTGGGGCAAACCCACGCGAGCGCAGATGGGCCGCCATCCGTCTCGCTTCGTCCATCGCCTGTCCGAAGGTGAAGGTTGTCACCCCACCTCCTGGTAGAGGCTGTGTCAGAAACACCCGATCCTTTAGCTCTTTTTCCCACCGGTACAGACGTGTAAGGACCAGATCACGTTGGCTGCTCATTACTGTTTATCTTAACAAAAGGTAGGCTTCTCTGATCGACGGTGTCGGTCACGTCGCACACTGCGAAGCACGCGCGCGATTTGCGATAATGTCTGCGCGCATGAGGTGGCAGCGAGCGAAACACTGGCTCACGACGAAGATCGTCTTCGTGGCGCTGGGGCTGACCGCTTGTCAGTCTGGCCCGTCGGTTCGACCTTCGCCGATCGTCGCTTTACCGACGCCCGCGCTGCCCGAGCGGCTGGTCCATCTGGTCATCGACATTGGCTCATCAGGAACGTCGCTGTGTCTGTTTCCTGTGCAGCGCGCTTCCGTTCCAGCGAGCACCGAGTTTGGCGCGCAGTCCTTTCGTCGTTGTTCCGTTGGTGCGATCGAGCCAGTTTGTACCAAGTCCAAAGGCGGTCTGGCCCAGCTGGTGATCGGCAAGTCGCAAAGTGAAGTGACGACGCTGGTGATGGGACGGCTGCGGGATGCGTGGCGCGCGCTCGGTGAACCGGCTCCCAAAGGTCGTCCCGACTGGCGAAGTGAGGTGCGCTCCGCGGCGGCGCTGGGAACCGGTGGCTTTCGCGATCCAGAGAGCGGTGAGACGATCTTTCGTCCCGAGTGGCAAGTGCTGTGGCAGTCGGTGCAGCAGTTTCTTCATCACGAGGTTGCGCTGCCGCAGGTGGTCGCGCGTCCGATCACGGGCAGTGAAGAAGGACAGCTTGCGTGGCTTGGGGTGCGGGAAGCGCTGGCTCCGACGGAGCGCTTTGCGATCATGGAAGTCGGAGGCGCGACGGTGCAGTTTGCCACCGCCGACAGTCCCGGCGAGACGGATCTGGGCAAAGTGGTCGCTGTGTCCGATGGTCGTGGCCAAGATCTCAGCTTCGAGCGACTTTCGACCAGTCGGAGCGCGCACGCTGGATTTTCCGTCTGTTTCAGTCCCGATCGCCGAGACAAACAGAGCGGCACTGCGTGTGTGGATCTGCTCTATGAAAGCGTGTTTGCGGACTCTCGCGTCGCTGGCTTGGCGGCTGTGACACCGATTCGCCGCGTCTATGCGCTGGGGGCTCCGTGGCTCGGTCTGCTGCGTGAGCTTCCGTCGGCAGCGCCCTGGAAAGCCAAGACCGATCGCGAGCTTCCATCGCAAGTTCGTCTGCAAGATCTGCGTGCGCTGGCCGATCAGATCTGTCCGAAGACCGATCGACAGATTCTTACGCTGGCACCGCATTCCTATGAAGCCAAGCGCGGCGTCGGACGGACCTGTTATTCCGTCGCGTATCACGCTGCGTATTTTCAAGCGATCGCTCCTGCGGCCAAGTCACAGGAAGTGATTCCCGGTGGCGACGAGCAGTGGGCACGCGGCGCAGCGATCAGCGGTGAGTTTTTTAACGACTGTCGCTAGCGGTCTGCTACATAGCCGACATGTTCAGGCTCCGTGTCGCTCGTTCTGTACGGTCCGGCTGGCTTCGGTCGATCTGTCTGCCTGTACTTTGGATCGTTGCCGTCGGCTGCGGAACGCTGGGGGACGGACTGCCGCCGCAAGATCTGTGGCCTCGGACGCCGCTGCGAGGCTTTGTGCTGCGTGATGCAGAGTCGCCGTTTGTGCTGCTGCGCGCTGGCTTTGATCTAGACAATCCGACGACCGAGCCGAGTCCGATGAGCGCGTCGCTGCGGATGTTTGGTCAGATCTCGCCGCGCAATCAGCCCGATGTGTCGCAGATCTTCGTCCGCACCGTGACCAGCTTGGCGGAACAGTCTGCACCCGATGAGCTGCTGGCTCCGACGCTGACGTGGGAAGGGAAGGGCATCGCAAACCCGATGTGGCTCGTCGGTCTGCCCGATGAGGAGCCGGTGATGCTGTACACAAGCAGCGACGGAGCGATTGGACTATTTCGCAGGATGCGCGATGGCTCGCTCTCGAAGCTTGCGCGTCCGCTGATTCCGTCGGCAAGCCTTGTAACAGGCAAGCTTGGCCGTGTCAGTCCTACGCTATCCGATGGACGGCTGCGACTGTACTTTACCGTCGATGATGCCACGGTTCATTACGCCGAAGCCGATGCCCGAGCCGTCTCAGCGTTTGTGAATGATGACAGTCGAAGCGTGGCGTTTTCTGTCTCGCCGGCGCTGCTTTCTGCGTCGGATGTCCTGGTTTCGGTGACGCGCAGTCAGACCGCCGTCGCAGAGCGTCTGACCGGACTGTTTGTGCGCAGAGTCCTGACTCCCGTGGGACGCGCTCGCTACGATTTGTATGCGCGGGCGGAAGCGATGGGAAAGGCCGTCCTTGTTGCCGCATCATCCTATCAAGGAGATGTTCGGGAGCCATTTTTGGTGGTGCCCGATCCGCTACTCGCAGCGACGGCAGGTGGTATCCCGATGAGCCCGTATGTCACGGAGTGGAACGGTCAGACGCTGCTCTTTTTGGGACTGCGTACCATTCAGACCGGCATTGCGGTTGCGATGCTTGCTGCGGACCTTCCCAAACAGCCATGAGTCAGTCTGTGTCCGACGTTGCGGCAATCCTTCAGTCAGGTGTCTTAGCGGTCTATCCGTCTGCTTCACTGTGCTTTGGACGTCAACCGGAGCCGCATCAGCTGATCGTCGGTTCGGCCTCGCGTCAGACGTGGTTTGACATTGCCTCGCTGACCAAGGCGCTGGCGACGACGCTGCTGACGATGAAGCTGTGCGATGAAGGAAGGCTTCGGCTCGACGAAGAGGTGTTTCCGGGCGTGCAGGTTGCGCATCTATTGTCGCATTCCTCGGGGCTGCCCGCGTGCTTCCCACCGCTGTGGGCCGATCAAGCGGGACTGCTTATCGCACCGTCGCTGCACACGCGTGATTTCGTCCTGTCGCAAGTGCTTCACACGCCACGAGAGCCCGCCGGACTTCGCTCGCTGTATTCGGACTTGGGCTTCATTGTCCTGGGTCAGCTTGTCGAGCAGCGAGGAGCCGGACGTCTCGACGAGCAGCTCTCGGCGTGGCTGGAGCCGCTGGGGCTTGCGATCGGGTTTCGTCCGCTGGATGTCGCGCCGTCTGTTTCAGCGAACCTGTGCGCGCCGACGCGTCGGGAATCACCGCTCCGAGAGCCGCTACAAGGCATCGTTCACGACGACACCGCGCGTGCCATGCTGGGGGTTGCGGGCCACGCCGGACTGTTTGCTCAGACGGACTCGGTCTATCGCTTGGGACAGGCGCTGCTCGACTGCTATCACGATGTTTCATCGCTGCCGCGCGCTGTGCTGGGACTGCGAACCGAAACGGTGAGACGCTTCTTTCAATCGCCTGCGCTGCCGGGTCTGCGCAGTACGTGGGGGCTCGGATTTGATCATCCCGATCCGGTGCTGCCGGGGGCATCTCCGTCGTCGGCAGGCTCGCTGTGGTCGCGTCGTGGCGTTGGACACTTGGGCTTTACCGGCTGCTCGATTTGGATCGATCCAGACAGTCGCTTGGTTGCGGTGTTGCTGTCGAACCGTGTCGATGTGGAAACGCCCGCCCAAGCGGAGCAGACCAAAGCGGCGCTCCGCGTGCTTCGTCCCACGCTGCATGATGCGATCGTGACCCTCATGACTGGCTAAGCGATCGCGAAAAACGTACCGCAAGACGAAGCGTATCCACTTGAGACAGCATCTATTCCGATTGCAAGGCTGAGACTTTTTTGTCGCGTTCGTCCTCGGGGTGACCCATGCTTTGGGGACGTACTTGCCATTGCTACAAGTGCAAATGAAGCTTGTAGGCTACTTGTTTTGATAGGAGCGTAGGAATGTTCGGTGCTGCCCGTCCCGCTACCCAATCTGATCCCGTCGAAGCGGCTCTGCTCGACCTGTTGCCGCGTCAGGATGAAAATCCTGAAACCCTGCATCGCGCCATGCACCACGCGGTGTTTTCAGGAGGAAAGCGGATCCGGCCTCGGCTGCTGCTGACCGTGGCTGCCTCCTGTGCGGCGGATGATGCAGAGATGGATCTGGCCATGCGGGCCGGCTGTGCGATCGAGTTCATCCACTCCGCATCGCTGGTTCATGACGATCTGCCGTGTTTTGACGATGCAGAGTGTCGACGCGGAAAGCCAACAGTCCACAAGCTGTTCGGGGAACCAATGGCTGTTCTCGTCGGTGATGCGCTTCTGACTCGCGCGTTTGAGGTGATTGCAGAGGCGCCTCCGCGACTGGCTCGGCGGGCGCTGCGGATTGTCGGACAGCTTGGACAAGCGACGGGCTCGCAGCACGGAATCATCGGTGGACAGAGCCTGGAACAAAAAGGGCTCGACGGCAGCATCATCGATCGCTATCACGCGATGAAGACGGCAGCGCTGTTCCGTCTGGCTGCGTCGGCGGGAGCGCTGGCTGCGGGCGCGACCGATGCCGAAGCGTGGGGCGAAGTGGGTCAGTGCCTCGGTCTTGCGTATCAGCTTGCGGACGATCTGTGTGATGCGGTCAGCTCCGTCGAAGTTGCGGGCAAGCCGGTTCGTCGCGATGAGACGCTGGGACGACCGAATGCCGCGCTGCTCAGTGGCGAAAATCCGACGCGACAGCGCTTGGTTGCGCTCATCCTGCGCGCGCAGACGCGAACTCGAGAGCTGGCTGCCGATCCCAAGCCGCTGCTCGATCTGATCGACGAGCTGAGTGGTTACTTTTTGAAGACAACCCACAAGGCCGCCTCGTCGAGCTAGCTGCCGCTTGGCTATACTTTGGTCGTGAAAGACGAGCGCTCACTTCCCACGGGTCGATTGGGTCGGCTGGGTCGGATGGTTTCCGTCGGAGCCCGAGCGGGCTTGGACTTGCTTGGCAATCGCGACGCACACAGCAGCGCCGAGCGAGCCGCAGAGGTGCTGGGCACGCTGCGGGGCTTGGCTGCGAAAGTGGGCCAGATGGCTAGCTACGTCGACGGAGTCATTCCTGAGCAGCATCGCTCAGCCTACGAAACGGCGATGGGAACGCTGCGCTCGGCGGCACCGCGATCGCCCTTTCCCGAAGTGAAGGGGCTGATTGAAGCCGAGCTGGGAGGCTCTCTCGACTCGCTGTTTCATTCGTTTGAAGAACAGCCGATCGCGAGTGCGTCCATCGGTCAGGTTCATCGCGCCTACGCCACCGTCGCTGGTCAGTCAGCGCCGCAGGAAGTTGCGGTCAAGGTTCAGCATCCAGGAATCGTCGCTGCGCTGGAAAGCGACCTGGCCAATGCGTCGATTCTTGAGCAGATGATGGCGATCGGCGGGACGCGACGCTTCAACAGCAAAGGCATGCTCGAGATGATTCGGACTCGCTTTCGCGAGGAGCTGGACTATCGACTCGAGGCTGAGCGTCAGCGTGCGTTTGCCAACATCCATGCGGGCGATCCAACCATTCGCGTTCCGTCGGTCAAAGATGCGCTATCGAGCGGGCGTGTCCTGACCAGCGAGTTTGTGCGCGGCGCGTCGTTTGAACAGGCCGTCAGCGCGTCGGAAGCCGATCGCCGAGCCTGGGCCGAGACGATGTGGCGCTTCGTCTTCAAAGGCAACCTGTTTGGCGACATGTTCAACGCCGATCCTCATCCGGGAAACTACCTGTTTTCCGACGGTGGCGTGGTTACGTTTCTAGACTATGGCTGCGTACAGCCCATTCCTGCCGCAAATCATGAGCTTGCCCACGCCGTTCACCGAGCGGCCCTTGCGCGCGATGAAGCGGGATTTCGGGAAGCAGGGAAAAAGCTGCTAGGAACCAAGCCAGGACCGCTGGAAGCGCTGGTATTGCGATATCTCCGTCGCTGCTTTGAGCCGCTGTTCGTATCGCCGTTTCGCATGACGCGCGAATATGCAGCCAGCTTGGTGAGCGATTTCAAAGACATGTCCAGCGCTGCGTTCAAAATGGATGCGCAGCATACGTTCCCGATGCCGACGGAGATCCTGTTTATGAACCGGCTCCAGTTTGGCTTCTATTCGGTGCTGGCTCGACTGAATGTCGAAGTGGACTATGCCGAAATCGAGTCGCAGTTCCTGAAGTAACCGAGCCGTTTCTATGAATGAATCGGGCTT
>ERZ724526.594-NODE-594-length-20543-cov-6.970178_pt1 | contig 20543 bp, 18 predicted proteins | sample MGYA00376059_ERZ724526 | MGnify/ENA primary metagenome ERZ724526 (study PRJEB28724, sample SAMN07190883) | activated sludge metagenome | isolation source: activated sludge of sewage treatment plant in Hong Hong | place: Hong Kong | collected 2016-03-17 ...
CAGACACTCCAGAATATTCTGCGGATCGAGCCGGACAATCTAATGGCCCTGATCCGCAAGCGCGATCTGCAAATCAGGCTCGAAAAATGGAGCGATGCGCTGGAGATTCAACACCGGTTGGTCAAGGCTAACCTGCCGGAAAGCGAGCGACGCGCCGAGGCCAATCTGTTATTGGGCTGTATGTACGAAGTCGGCCGTCAACTCTTGGAACGAGGGCACCCGGACAAGGCCCGCCGGTACTTCCGAGGCGCGATTAAGAAAGATCGCACGTTTCTGCCGGCCTACATCGGCATCGGGGAAATCTTGGTCCGTGAGGGCAAAATCAAGAACGCGGTCGAAATTCTCAAGAAGATTTACGCCAAGACGCGCAGCGTCATCATCCTTCACCGCCTCGAGGAACTGTTCCTGGAGCTGGGAGAACCGGATGAAATCATCCGTGTCTACCAGGAAGCTCTGCAACAGGATCCGCACAATGCTGTGATCCAGTTCTACCTGGGCAAGCTGTATTACCGGCTCGAAATGGTCGATGAAGCGTACGACGTGCTTTCAACGCTGGATGGCACGCAGGAACAGCTCGTTGATTACCATAAGATCATGGCCAATCTGTTCCTGCGCAAGCAACACATGGACGAAGCGGTGGGCGAGCTCAAGAAAGCCCTGGGCTTCAAAAAGCGAGTCGTGGTGCCCTACCAATGCACCCAGTGCCACCATGAGTTGGCCGAATGGTCCGGCCGGTGCCGTCGGTGCGGCCGCTGGAATACCTACGTGGCCCTTCCCTGGAGAGACAGCTCAAAATCCGGTGCCGATCAGGACGGACAGGCTGCCCGGCTGCCCGCCGTCCCCTACCAAGGCATTGCATCTCCGTTTGAAACCGTGTAGGGTTTCCACCGCCCTTTTTTCATGTTACAGACAGATCCTTTGCTCACGGAGGCATTGCTGAAGGAGCGGGGCTTGCCTGTTTTTTCGAGGAGTAGCGTGCATGACTGATTTCACGATCCTGGCCGACAAGGCCTTGCGGGACGAATTACTCAGCCGAGAGGAATGCCTCACCGTACTACATACACCGGACACCAACCTGCTCGAGCTTCTGCAGGCCGCCTTTAAGGTCCGTGAACGGCACTTCGGTAAGACGGTGCGCCTGCAAATGCTCTTGAACGCCAAGAGCGGCGCCTGCCAGGAAGACTGCGGCTACTGCTCGCAATCATCCGTGTCCACGGCGCCCATCGAACGATATGGATTGTTGCCGCAAGATCAAATGGTGACCGGCGCGCGCCGTGCGGCAGCCGCGAAAGCCCAACGCTACTGCATCGTCATCAGCGGACGCAGCCCGCTGGATCGGGAGATCGCCGATATCGCCTCAGCCGTCCGATCCATCAAGCAGGAAGTCCCGATCCAGATCTGCTGTTCCCTGGGACTCCTCAACGAACGGCAGGCAAAAGACCTCAAAGCAGCCGGCGTGGATCGCATCAATCACAATTTGAATACGAGCGAAGCCTATCACACGGAAATCTGCAGCACGCACACCTTTCAAGACCGGCTCGCCACCATTCGACATGCCAGGACGGCCGGACTGGAAATCTGTTCGGGCGGCATCGTCGGGATGGGAGAAGGCGATGAGGACTTGATCGATTTGGCACTGGCCCTGCGCGAGGTCAAGCCCGATTCGATTCCGCTCAACATGCTGCATCCGGCCTCCGGCACGCCACTGGAGCATTGCACTCCGCTGACGCCGCAGCGGTGCCTGAAAGCCCTCTGCCTCTTCCGCTTCCTTCACCCGCGGACGGAGCTTCGTATCGCCGGCGGACGAGAACACAACTTACGCAGCCTCCAGCCATTGGCACTCTACCCGGCCGATTCAGTGTTTGTGAACGGGTATCTCACCACTCCGGGACAACCGGCCGCAGAAGTCTGGCGCATGATCGAAGACCTGGGATTCGACATTCAAGTGGACGCGCTTCCGACACAGGGTGCCACTTCGGCCGCCGAACCGGCTGTCGGCCTTCATTCATAACGCAGTCCCTCGACCAAGGGTTGTCTGGCGGCCCAGCGGGCCGGCCAGAACCCTGCGACGAGCGAGGCCACCAGGGCCAAGGCCGCAACCTCCGCCATCAGGCCGACTGGCCACGAAATCTGGATGGTCCAACCGAATGACTGCCGGTTGATCACCCGGATCAGGATGAGCGCCAGGGCTCCCCCTCCGACCAAACCCATCCCTGTCCCCAGCAATCCCAAATAGCCGGCCTCCCACAAAATCAACGCCGTGACCTGCCCCCGGCTACTGCCCAATGCCTGCAGAGTGGCCAATTCACGACGCCGTTCAACCACGGACGTGACCAACGTGTTGATGATGCCTAACGTCGCAATAATCACGGCGATGGCTTCCAGCACATAGGTCAACGTAAACGTCCGGTCGAAAATTCGAAGAATCTCCTGGCGCAATTCAGCATTGCTCAATACGGTCGGCATGAGCGCTCCCTCCGACGCTTGAGCGAGGGTGCCGAGAATCGCCATTCTTGCCTTCCCCATATCGGCTCCCGATTCGACATAGACGGGAAACACGGTCACGCCGTCATCAGGCCACCATTGTTGATACAAGGATCGATCAATGACGATCTTTCCGCCATCGGTGGCATAATCATAAAAGACCCCCAGCACCTCCAGGGACTGTTCGCCCTTTGGCGTCACGATGGACAATCGATCCCCTTTGCCCAGCGCCAAATGATTCGCCACGACCTCCGAAAGAATCGCGCCTTCCCCAGCCGCGGCACGAGCCAAGATTGCCGCGGACTCCCCTGCGACGAAGAGATACCGGCTCCGTGCCGCATGGAGTGCCAGGTCTCTCGAAACCAGCGAGACCGGCCGGCCCTGCAGATCGATACGCAGGTCACGGTACGTGTCTACCGCCGAGACCAGAGGGGCATTGGCCAACCGAGCCCGCCAGGCACCAGGCAGTACCGGGCTGGACGACCCGCTGCGCACGGCGTGCGGCCATCCGGCAGGAGCGACAATAAAGTCCGCCATGACGGTCTGATCGATCCAGATTTCAACCGTGTCGCGAAAGCTGCGGATCATCACCAGCACGCCGACCATGATCGCGACGCCCACGAGAAAGGCCGACACCGTGACGGCATTTCTTCCCATGCCCCGGCTGGTCTGCTCTCGGGCAATGTGCCGAATGGCCCCGCCCAACGTCGGCGCCTGCGAAAGCGTCGTTAACTCCCGGGTACGGCAGAGGCTCTGCAACAGGATGGGGACGAGGCAGGACAGGCCGGCAAGAAGACAAAAGGTTGCCACGTACCCGAAGATCGGTACGCCACCCACCGGGCCGGCCAATGCGCATCCCAGAGCGATGAGTAACAGCACTCCACCCGCCACCCCCAGTGACGCCGCGCGAACACGTTGAGCGACGTCGTACTCACCCGGTGCCAGAGCCGCGACCACAATCGTACGTCCGGCATCGACGCTCGGACCAAGCGCGCCCAGAACCGACACTCCGCTCCCGATCAATACCGCTTCGACCAATAACCGGCCAGACCCGACAGGAAAACCAACAGTTCCTGTCGAATGGGACAGCGGTGTATACAGATCATGGATCGTCCTGCCGACCAGCGCGACAAGCACATCGCCCAACAACAGGCCGAGCATGCCTCCGAGCAGCCCGCCCACGACACCGAACACTCCGGCTTCCGCCAGGAACACAGCGACGACCATCGGCTCCGACATGCCGATGGCGCGGAGAATCCCCACCTCCCGACGTCGCTGCGCCACCGTAAAGGAGACCGTGTTGTAGATCAGGAAGATCCCGACCAACAGCCCCACCATGCTCAACACGGAGAGATTCAGTTGAAAGGCCCCCACCATCGATTCAACCTGCTGGCTGCGCTGAATCGGGCGACGTACGGTGGTAGCCGGGGGCAAAACCCGCCCGATGGCCTCCGCCACCTGCTCAACCGACGAAGTGGGCGTCGTCACCACATCGATACGATCAAGGCGGCCGATCAGTCCGAACGTCCGCTGCACTGCCGCAATATCCATCACCGCCATGCGGTCCCAGGGCGAAGGCCCACCAGGACGCCGGCCCATGACTCCGATAATCGACACCGACACGTGCTGATCACCGCTCTGCAGCGCCAACTGAGCCCGTGGCGCGAGACTCAACTCCGACGCAAGGGCGTGCCCGATCAGGAGGCCATTTCTTGCCAGGAGGTTTTCCAGTGGCATTCGCTCACCAGGCCCCTCCCCTGGATTCGCTGGAGAAACGACACGTCCTCCCTCCGGGCTCAACTCTTCCAATAGGTCCAGCCCAAGGATCGAAAACGACTGCCGGGGGGACCGGCCGTCTGTGACCCGCACCCCGACCTCCAGCACCGGTCGAGCCGACAAGACACCGGGGACCGTCCGTACGGTGGAGATCAGACGTTCGTCCAAGCCGGTTTCCCCGGCCGACACCTCCAGCGTGACCGGGCCGGCTACCGTCAAGACTGATTCCTCGAAGGAACGCAGGACTTCCACGTTGGCCGTTTGGACGGCAATAGTGGCCGCCACGCCAAGCCCGACACCGAACATGGTCAACGCTGTCCGCCCCGGATGGGTGGACAAATGTGTCCACCCCAGGCTCGCACAGACTCTCAGTAAAGAAGAGTGAAACAACGACATACGTACGCGCGTTCGTCCTACAGTCTAGTAATTGTTTTTACAGATTTACCCAGGTATGTTAAGATTACTTTCAGTAGAAATTGGGGTACAAAATCTTTATGGCACTACGCAAACGACCTCAAGCAAAAAAATCCTCGAAGGCCACCAAAGCTGCTCCCGCAGCGAAGAAACGAAAGCCCGTGAAGTTGGCCAAGGCGTCTCCCGGACGCACAAGGCGCTCAGACGGACTCACTCCCCGACAAAAGGAAATTCTTAAACTGGTGTCGCAAGGAAACACCAACCGGGACATCGCCCGCCGTCTGGATATCAGCGTGCGAACGGTTGAAGTGCATCGGTTTAACTTGATGCGGCGATTGAAGGTCCGCAACGTGGCCCAACTGCTCCGCCAGGCGCTGCAGCAAGGTTTCCTGCCGAAGAACTTTGCCTTTAGATAATCCGACCGAAGACCGCGTGGCGTGGAATCTCCGCGCCACGCGTTACAACTCTTTTAACCTGCCCCGATAGTCCTCCACCCGTCGCGCTCCGCGAGAAGACAGTTCGGCTTCCAGTTCACGCTCCAGGCGTTCGAAGACACCGACACCTTCTTCCACCAACACCGTGCCCACCTGAACGGCTGACGCCCCGCAGAGGACATGCTCGAACGCATCGAGCCCCTGCACGACTCCGCCGGTCCCGATGATCGGAATGCGCCCACTGAGCAGCTTCCAGAATGCTCGCACATTGGCCAAGGCAACAGGCTTGATCAACGAACCTCCCAATCCGCCGAACCCCCCCTTGGGTTTGATGACGGGCGTTTCACGCTTCGGGTCGATCACGAGGCCGTTGCCGACGGAATTAATCAAATTCAGATAGTCCACTCCGCAACGGCCGATCACCTCGGCCATCACCGCATGGTGAGCCGGATCAAAATAGGGCGGCAGCTTGACGCCCATCGGCACCGTGATGAGCGGCCGCACCCGCTTCAGAAGCCGTTCGGAATCGACCGGGTCATAGGCGATCTGTGGTTTGCCGGGGATGTTCGGGCAAGACAGATTCACCTCGATGAGATCGGGTTTTGCGTGATTGATCACGCGCGCCATGGTGAGAAAGTCGTCTTCGCACAGACCGGCAATACTGGCAATCACAGGCTTGCCGAACTGCTTCAGCTCCGGAATGAGGTCCGCATAGGCCAGATAGCCGAGATTCGGAAGTCCCATGGAATTAATCGACCCGCCGGGAAATCCGTAATAACGCGGTTCAGGATTTCCGCCCCGCGGTTCCACCGTCATCGACTTGGTCACGATGGCGCCGGCCCGCGAGCGACCCAAAGCCAGCAATTCCTCCCGCGTCATACAGAGCGCCCCGGACGCATTCATCAAACAGCTCGGAAACGTGACGCCCGCAATGGTCATGCTGAGACTCATACCGATCCTTTCTCTTCTGCATCACGAACAGGGCCAGCGTTAGGAACAGTAAGCATCCGTCACCCTCCCGGAATCAGTGTGCAATGCGATTGACCAAACGCCCATCTCGCATGTGCCAGACATAATCTGCAGCTTCTGCTGCGCTGTCGCTGTGGGTCACCAACAACACGGAATGGCCGAACCGTTGAGGAAGGGTCCGGAAGAGGTTCACGATATCGGCGCCTTGCTTGGAGTCCAAATTTCCCGTCGGCTCATCCGCCAAAATCAGACGGGGCCGATGCACGATCGCGCGGGCGATGGCCACCCGCTGCTGTTCGCCACCGGACAATTCACTGGGTCGATGAGAACGGCGTGCCTCCATCCCCACCCCCTGCAGGACTTCATCGATCCGATCCGTGACGGCGCGGCCTTGCTCTCCTTTGAGTAACATGGGCAACGCCACATTCTCCGCGACCGTAAGGCCGGGAATCAAATGAAAGGCTTGAAACACAATGCCAATCAACTCGCGCCGGAGACGGGTCCATTCCGTCGCGCTCGCATCGGTGACGGCCCGACCTTCGATCATGATGGTTCCCGAGGTGGGTTGATCCAGGCCTCCGATCAAGTTGAGTAACGTGCTTTTCCCGCAGCCGCTGGGCCCCACAAACGCGCAGAACTCTCCGGCCTTTACCTCAAGCGTGACGCCCTGCAGAGCGCACAAGACCGTTCCGCCACGGCGATATTCTTTCGAGAGGTTGTGTACGCTCACGAGTGGGGCCGCAGAACCGCTCATATCAGCAGGACTGGACGGTGAATGATCGTGGGATGTTCCAAGCATCGTCAGCCGGCCAACCCTGTCCAATGGTGAAATCGCCCGCATGCAGACCGAATGGTGCTATATCACACCCCCTTTACAGCCCACAACCTTGACAGGTCTGGAGCGTTCCTTAGACAATCCCACCAGGCTGAAGGGCTTCACGTCAACGATACGTAGTCGACAATGATAATGGACTTTCTCAGGCAGGCCTCGCGGCTGCTGCTTCCGATGGATTGCACCACCTGTGCGCAACCCCTCGCTGATGATCCGGTGCCCTTTTTCTGCCGCCGGTGCTGGGAGCTGATTCGACCATTGCGCGGGCCTTCCTGTCCACGGTGTCATCGCCCGTTCGCTTCACCCTCGGCCCTCACCTACAGCCCGACGCACGAATGCCAGGACTGTCGTACCCGCGAACCCTATTACTCCCAGGTCTGGGCTCCCTATGCCTACTGTTCTCCGCTCCAGGATGCCATTGCCCTCTTCAAATACCGAGGGAAGGTGGCGCTGGCGGACGCATTAGGCGTGTTACTCCTCCAGGCGATTCCCGATCGCCTGGATGTCGATGTCCTGATGCCGATCCCTCTGCACCCCACTCGACTCCGGCAGCGGGAGTTCAATCAGTCGCTTCTCATCGCCGACCGCATCGGTTCCGCCCGCAGACTACCGGTATCCTATCGGAACCTGATTCGTACCGTCGATACCGCCCCGCAGACCTCGCTGCCGCGCGCGGCGCGTCTACAGAACCTCCGCAAGGCGTTCGCCATACGCCAGCCGAAGGAGATCACCGGAGCACGCATTCTTCTGGTGGACGACGTGTTCACCACCGGCACGACCGCGAGCGAATGCGCCAGAGTCCTCCTTACGGCCGGAGCCAAACAGGTCGCCGTCCTCGCCCTGGCGCGGTCCGCGGATGCGGGGATGGTGCCGGACACGTGGCTGCCACCATCAACTCTCAACCAAACGGAATTCCAGCGAGCCTAACCCATGCCGATTTATGAGTATCGTTGCCGACAGTGCGGAAAACGGACCACACGCCTGATTCTCAACGCGAACTCCGTTCCGCAGCAGACTTGCGCCCATTGTCAGAGCGCCGACATGGAACGGCTGCTGTCGCGATTCGCCTCGCCCAAATCGGAGGAAGCACGGCTTGAGGCCCTCTCCGACCCGAGCAATCTCAGCGGACTCGATGAAAACGATCCCCAGAGCATGGCGCGGTTCATGAAGAAGATGGGGCAGGAAATGGGCGAGGATCTGGGCGATGACCTCGATGCAGCGATGGAGGATGGGCAAGCGCCAGCATCGGGGATCGACGGAACGGATTTTGACTGACACGCACTGTAAGAATATTCTCTTGACAGGATCAGCCATGTCTCCTACCATCGGCGTTGAAACGGAGGAAGCCGCCCATGTTCGCCGGAGAACATCTCTGCAAGGTCGATGAAAAGGGACGTTTCCTGATCCCCTCTCCGCTTCGTGAGCGATTCCAAGCCGAGGGTAACCAGGTCATGTTCCTGAAGAACACCGAGCAGACGCTCTGGATGTACTCCGCCAAGGAATGGGAACAGGTCCTGGAACGCACGAGAGCCACCCTGGACGAGGACCAGACCCGCCTGTTCATGCACCATGTGATGGCCCAAGCCGGCGCCTCCGATATCGATAAAGCCGGCCGGGTGTTGATTCCAAGCCGACTCCGCAAACTCGTCCCGATGGATGAGGATCAGGAACTCGTCCTCGTGGGCATGTATCATCGTCTGGAAATCTGGGGCCCGTCTGAATGGCGGCGCTACCTCACCAGAAACGAAGACCGGGCCGAGCAGGATATGGCTAAGATCCAAAATCTTCTATAGGCAGGCCCTTGCGCCGCGCATCCCGTCCCCGACAATCCCCCGTTACGATCCGATCCACGTCCTTCAGGTCACTGTCCGAGCCGGCCGTACCCATGGAACGAGCACCGCTCATTCCCACACAGTCCAACAGGAATCGCCATGCGCTGTCGTTCCCTACCCCGGCAGGTACTGGCTTGAGCGTCACCATCGACTCCATCACCCTCACATTGCCCGTCCCGCCAAGCATCAATCATCAGTACGCCACGGTCAACGGGCGTCGCCTGCTCTCCGCGAAAGGACGTACGTATAAAGACTTTGTCGGGCAACAAATTGTGGTTGCGCTTGCCCAATCGCCTCATCGTGCTACTCTAAGACAGACCTTGCAACAGGCGAGCCTGTCTCTCTCGATCCATTTTTTCTTCGCCTCTGCGCTGCGACGGGATACTGACGGCGGGCTCAAGATCGCGCAAGATGCCCTGTGTGAGGGGCTGGGACTGAACGACAATCGAGTGGTCGAAACACATCTCTATAAGCACCAGGATCGCGACAATCCTCGCATGGAAATCCGGTTATCGGTGGCGCCGTCGACGGCGCCTGATCCGTTTTTTCCCGCCTCACTCAAGGCACAGGTCGCGGTGATCCCCAAGCCGCCAATCGACAACGGGCAAGACCGATAGGATGGTTGGGGCGACACCCGTTTGAATTCCGCCTCGCCGGCGGGCAGCACGCGCTATGACATACCGACCCATTACAATTGATGCGCTCCGAATCGGCATGCACGTCGCCAAGATCGACGTCGCCTGGTTTCGTTCCCCCTTCATGCGCCACTCGTTCCTGATTCGCACTGACGAGCAGATCGAGAAGCTGCGGCGCGCGGGCGTGAAACAGGTGAGCATCGATCCCTCTCGCGGACTCGATCTTCAAGATCCAATGGCCCCGTCCCAAGCCCCGCTCCCTGTTGCCGCGCAACCTGCGACTTCGCAGATGGGCAAGTCCGTCGAGATCCGGTCTCTTGCCACCATGACGCAAGAATTGCTGGCGGCCAGGTCAGCGCGAGCCAAACTCGAGGAATCCGTCCATTCGGCGTTCTCCCGCATCGCCAAAACCGGTGTGGTCGATCCGGAGGAGGCCAGCCATGCCGTCCATGCCATCAGCGCGGTCGCCCAGGCCCTCAATACTTCTGCCTTGTTCATGGTGTTCAGCCAAGGCCGAGAGGCCAATGCGCCCCTCAGTCAGCATGCACTGGCCACCTGCAGTTTCTCGATGATCCTCGCCCATGCGGCTGACTACAATTTAATGGCGATCCAGGAACTGGCCACCGGTGCGCTGCTTCACGATATCGGGCTCCTGCAGGTGCCACCCGCCATCCTCCGGCGCGTGCATGACACCTCGACCACAGTCTCTGAACAAAACCGTCTGACCTATGAAGCTCACGCGCGCTCGGGCGCCATTCTCTTGGAACGCCGGGGCGGATTCACCAAACCGGTGGAACAGATTGTGGCGGAACATCATGCCTACCTGAACGGCAGCGGCTTTCCAGCGGAAACCGGCGGCGCGTTCACGTCGGACATGACCCGGATCGTGATGGTGACGGACCGCTACGACGAATTGATGACGGGCTTTGGCGGAGCCTCGCCCCTGACCCCGCATCAATCGCTCCAGCGGCTCTACCAGGAGGGACAGGAAGGCCGATACGAAAGCCGGCTGATCTCCCTCTTCGTCAAAGTCATGGGTATTTACCCCGTTTACAGTTATGTCCAGCTGACGACCGGCGAACGTGCCATCGTCTCCGTCATCAACTCAGGCAAACTCCACCAACCCATCGTCACGATCACCCACGACCCTTCCGGAGAACCGTATATCGTCCCGCTCGTCATCGACCTCGCCAATCAGGATGAAGAGGCCCCTCCGCGCGGGGTCCGTTCGGTGTTGGGAACAATCCCGGAAGAATTTCAACGAGCCTATCACTGACCTCAGCCCCATCCGTGTGCGCCCCTCATCGAGAAGTCGGACCGCTGGAGAAGCCCTGGCGGCATGCAGGCCTATTCGTAACGGAGCGCTTCAATGGGATTGAGACGTGCAGCTTTATTGGCGGGGTAGAGTCCGAAAAAGAGCCCGATAGCCAAGGAAAACAGAAACGCCGTCAGAACGGCATCGACTGAAATCATGGTCGGCCAACCGGCAATCACCGTCGTGAGTCGTGCGCCGACGATGCCCACAATCACGCCGATCAGGCCCCCGAATAGACTCAGCGTCATCGCTTCGATCAGGAACTGGGTCAGGATATGAATGCGTTTCGCACCGACGGCCATACGAACCCCGATCTCCTTCGTCCGCTCGGTGACTGAGACCAGCAGGATGTTCATAATGCCGATACCGCCGACCAGAAGAGAGACGGAGGCGATGGCAAACAACATGACCGTGAGCGTTTGACTGGTACTTTCCTGCACCTTCCCGATATCGACCTGCGTCCTGATCGTAAAATCATCCGCTTGATCCGGCTCCAGCCTGTGCCTCAGCCGTAGCGTCTCCCGAATATGCTCCACGGCCTCGGGCAGGTCGGCGCTCTGTTCAGTGGACGCGAAGAGCGCCCCGACCGATCCGAGAAACTGGCTGCCGAATACCCTCCGCTCCGCCGTCGTGAAGGGAATGAAAATCACGTCATCCTGATCCGTGCCCTGGGCCGACTGCCCCTTCGGAGCCAATACTCCAACGACTTGAAACGGCACATTCTTGATGCGAATTGTGGCTCCCATCGCCTCTTCGCCAGGATCAAACAAATTCTCCAAGGTGGTCTGGCCGATCAACGCCACGCGAGCCGCACTGTCCATATCCGTCTGGGTGAAGGGCCCGCCACTCGTGAACGACCAGTCGCGAATCGTCAGGTAGCTCGGGGAGACTCCATTGACGGGGCCATTCCAGTTCCGATTCCCGTTGACGATTTGCATCACATCGCGCTTCGCCCACCCGGTGTCGGACAGGAGCGGACTCCGTTTTTTCAATTCGGCCGCATCGTTGATCGTCAACGTCACCGCCCCGCCCTGCGCGCCTCGCACACCACTGACCGTCGTCGACCCGGGCATGATGACGATGACATTTGTCCCCATACTTGCCACCTGGGCCTGAACCGCCGCCCTGGCCCCTTGCCCGATACTCACCATGGCGATCACCGCTCCCACGCCGATGACGATGCCGAGCATGGTGAGACCGGCCCGCAGCCGGTTCCGGCTCAGAATCCGCAACGCCGTCATGACAGTGAGCAGAACGAATGCCGGCATCTGGCCCTACGTGACCGCAGATAGGTGAGGCTCGCGCCGGACATCCTGCACGATCTGCCCGTCCTTCATGACGAGTTCGCGGGACGCATACGCGGCGATATCGGGTTCGTGGGTCACGAGAATGATCGTGATCCCGTCCTCCCGGTTGAGATGTTCGAGGATATCCATAATTTCACGGCTCGACGCGGTATCGAGATTACCGGTCGGTTCGTCCGCGAACAGGATTGAGGGGGCGCCGACCAGTGCCCTGGCAATGGCGACGCGCTGCTGCTGACCACCGGAAAGCTGGGCCGGATAATGCTGTTCCCGCCCGGCCAACCCGACTCGCTGAAGCGCGGCGGCCGCCTGCCGGCGTTGCTCCTTGATCGAGACACCGCGATAAAACAGCGGCAATTGCGCATTTTCCAATGCACTGGTCCGGGGGATCAGATTGAAATTCTGAAACACGAACCCGATCTGCCGGTTGCGAAGATCGGCCAGAAGGTCTGGGTTGGCCGTACTCACATCCAACCCGTCGAGCCGATACCGGCCTCGCGACGGCTTGTCCAGGCAACCCAGTAGATTCATCAGCGTCGACTTGCCCGACCCCGACGTGCCCATCACCGCGACAAACTCGCCGCGGTCGATTGTCAAATTGATGCTCCGGAGCGCCTGCACCTCGACATCGCCGATGCGATAAATTTTCCAGAGGTCTTCGCAGACGATCAAGGGAGCCATCGTGCCCTCACAAACGGGATCGCACGCGACTGTTTCCACCATGGCTAGATCCCACGGTCCCGCCGCCCGCCGCGCTGTTGGCCGCCGCCGAAGCCCGGTGGGAGTTCTCCGCTCTTGCGCTCACCGCGTGGAGACTCGACACCGGTCACAACCTGGTCGCCTTCCTGAATACCGGCAGCAGTGATCTCGACATAGGACCGATCCGATATCCCCATCTCGACCGGAACGCGCTCCAACTCTCCCGCACCATCCAGCCTCCAGACACCCCATTGCCGGTTCCCTGATTCAGGAGACCCACTCGCGATCGTAGGCCTGCCGCCGGCGCGCTCGCCATCCCTCCTCGGCCCGGCCTCTCCCTTCTCATCTCGAACGGCCTTGGGGGGTACGAAGCGAAGGGCCGCGTTCGGCACCTTCAGCACATTCTCCCGCTTGTTGACGACGATGGAGACATTCGCGGTCATACCTGGTTTCAAACGAAACTCAGGATTCTCGAATTCGACGACAACGTCATAGGTCACCACGTTTTGAATATTGATGGGCGCATTGCGAACCTGGCGAACCCGCCCTTGAAAGGCTTCTCCGGGATAGGCATCCACGGTGAATGACGCCGCTTTGCCGTCGACAATGCCGCCGATGTCGGCCTCGCTCACATTGGTATCGACCTGCATTTTGGTCACATCCTCGGCGATCAGAAAGAGGGTGGGAATGGAAAAGCTGGCAGAGATACGCTGACCGACTTCCACCAGACGGGAAATTACTACTCCGTCGACCGGTGAGCGGATGACCGTATACTTCAGGTCCAGCTCGGCCGCTTGTAACATGGCTTCCGCCTGCTTCACGGCGGCTTCCGTCACTTTCAATTGCGCGACGGCGCCCTCGGAAGCGGTCAGGGCGACATCGACTTCATTCTGCGAAATGAACTGCTGGCCGATAAGCGACTTTGCTCGATCCAGTTCGCGCCGACGCTGAGCCAGATCGATCCGCGCCTTTTCAAACGCCGCCTTGGCATTGGCAAGGCTGGCGACCGCTTGATCACGCCTGGCCTGGTAGGGGAAAGGATCGATCCGTGCGACGACCTGGTTCGCCTTGACCTTGGAATTGAAATCGGCATGCAGGCTCTCGATCATACCCGAGACCTGACTGCCAACCTGGACCGTCGTAATGGGATTGATGGTACCGGTTGCGGTGACCAGCGAGACGACTGATCCTCGCTCGACGGGAACCGTGCGAAAGCGCAGAGGAACCTTCCGCTCGCCGTTGAAAAACACGTAACCGGCGATGGCCAGGCCGAGCGCAAGCACACCGACAATGATACTGACACGGCGCATGAACAGGCGTTCCTCTTCGCCCAGGTACTGCGGGCATTCTAGCAGAAAACAATTTGACGATGTCAGGCAGAGGGCGGCGATGGGGCCTCTGAGCGCGGAGCGAACCGAAAGAGAACGGCCGTTTGCCAGAATGGCAAACGGCCGTTCATGTCACGTGATCCACCAGCGGTGGACCTGCTCACTGGTGCTTAGGGGCTGACGGTAATGCGGTCTTTGATGTCGTCGAACACATCCTTCGTCACCACATTCTTGGCGACGAGTTCGCCCTTCACTCTGTAGGGACGGTTACTGACGATGCGGTCTGCCACATCCTGTGTAATACCCAGCGTGAGCACGAGATCCGAGGACGGCGCCTTGTTGATATTGAGCAGCGGCGCAGCCGGTGCCTCAAATGGGGCCGGCGCAGGAGCAGCTTTCGAAGAAGCACCGCCGCCGCCCAGCGGCGCGGTCAAGGCCGGCGACTCCATTCCCGATGACAGGGAACGCGACCGGTCTTTCATTTCTTTCTGATACCGCGCGACCAATGACTTCAATTGCTCATTGTGGCGGCGAGCTTCTTCATACTCCTGCTTGACGCTGCGGTTTTGCGCGCTCAGCTGCTTGACCTTGTCTTCCAGCTCCTTGGTCCTGACATCGATGGTATCCCGCTCTTTATCGCGCCCGTGCTGGATACGCTGGAGTTCATCACGGGCGATCTGGCTTTCGGAACCGAACTTCGCGTTCAAATCCTTTAAGGTCTTGACCTGTTGCTCCAGGGCATTTTTCTGCGCTCGCGCGCGCTCCAGTTCTCCCCTGGTGGCATCGGCATCGGCAAGCGCCTCATGATATTTCTTGTCACTTACGCACCCGCTGACGGCCATCGCGCTCATGAGCGCAAGCCCAGCCACCCACACATGCCTCATGCGATCCTCCCCTGTTCGATCTGGACCGATCGGACCTCTTCTCTCTTGTTGTGTGTATGCCATCACTTCAACTTTGTCAACAAGTTTGCCGATTGCGCAGCACCGGTTGCGATGACGCGCCCCATCAAGAAAGCGGTCGCCGTAAAACTTGACAGCGCTTGACTGCCGGTGACCAGTCTGGGATTATGCAACGACGATTCGTGACAACTACGCAACCAACCGCAGCATCCCACACACCATCTCACACACACTATGATGAACTGGGGCCCGGAGCTTGCCGTCATTCTCGGCATCATTGAAGGACTGACGGAATTTCTCCCCGTATCCTCGACCGGCCATCTCATCCTCGTCGGGCATGCCCTCGGGTTTACGGGGGATATCGCCTCCAACGTGGAGATCTCCATTCAGCTCGGCTCGATTCTCGCGATCATCGCTTACGAGCGCGCCAAGCTTGCGTCGCTGGCCTCCCATGCCCTACGCGAACAACAGGAGTTTCGCTCGCTGATTGCTACCCGGGGCACGAAATCCTGGGCGACGACCATTCAGGAATCGATCAATGCCCAGCCCAATCTCTGGTTCGTGCTTGGATTGGGCCTGGCCTTCCTGCCCGCCGCGCTGGTGGGATTCGTCGCGCACAAGTCGATCAAGGCCTATCTCTTCTCGCCGACGACCGTGGCAATTTCTTTAATCGTCGGAGGCGTGATCATTCTGGTGGTCGAGCGAATGCAGAGCCGCGTGCGCGTGAAAGAGCTGCTACAGGTGACGCCACGATCGGCCCTGCTGGTCGGCTTGGCCCAATGCGCATCCCTGATCCCTGGCATGTCCCGCTCGGGTTCCACGATTGTCGGCGGTCTGCTGGCCGGCCTCGACCGGCGCGTGGCCACCGAATATTCGTTCTTCCTGGCCCTCCCGACCATGATCATCGCCACGATCTACCAGATGCTCAAATCGCAGGCCTCGTTTTCTCAGGATGACTACGTGGCGCTCGGCATCGGCCTGGTGGTGTCGTTTGTGGTCGCCTGGGCCGTGATCGCCGCCTTTCTCACCTTTGTGCAACGCCACAGCCTCAGCGTGTTCGCCTATTACCGCATGGTACTGGGCGTCATTGTGCTGCTCGTGGTCCGATAACCAAACCATAACCGGGAGCTGAATCGTCATGGCAAGTAACATGGACAGCGTCCACGTGTACGATACGTGGGTCAAAGGAAAGAACGGCAAACTGCACTTCGATGTTATGACAACCAGTCAGGAGAAGGCCCTGTCGCTGGCGAAGCAATACCTGGTGGGAATCGGCGAGCCTCAGGCCGTGATTACGCTCAAGGAATGCCAGTTCTGCCACAGCGAACCGCTCGCGATGTTTTCGGTCGAGCAGCAACGGCAGTTTCGGGAGCAGGGCGGATTCATCATCACCTTGCCGGTGTGATGGTCGGAAATGCGCTGGTCAGGAAGGCGGCTGCTCGGAAGCGACAGGCTGATCCGCCGGTTCCTTCTCCGTCGCGAAGTGAAGTATTAGAAACACGACTCCGACGGTAATCGCGGAATCAGCCACGTTAAACGCCGGCCAGTGATACCCGTTGACGTAAAAATCGAGGAAGTCGATGACTTCTCCGTAACGGAGCCGATCCAATAAGTTTCCGATGGCTCCGCCGAGAATTCCCGCCACGCTGAGCCGCCCCATCCAGTCATCTTTCGGCATACGCACCATGATCATGCCGAGCAAGCCCACCGCAAAGATCGATGTCAGGCCGAAGAAGACAAACCTGAACGAGCTGCTACTCGATGAGAGGAAACCGAAGGCCGCACCGGGATTGCGAATGTAGGTGATACTGAACAGATTGGCGATGACTGGAATGGACTCATGGAGCCGCATGGTCTCCATGACATAGACCTTCGTGACTTGATCCAACACGACAATCGCCAGGCTCAGCGAGGCGAGCAGCAGATAACGGATGGACTGGCTCAACGGACGGCCTCAATACAGCGATCGCACAGTGTGGGATGGTCGGCAGAGGTGCCCACAGCGGATCGATAGTTCCAGCAGCGCTCGCACTTGGCGCCCGTAGCCTTATCCACCGTCACGCTATACCCGGGGGACTCCGCGAGATGACCGGCCTGAGTGAGAACCACATCTGACACGATAAAGAAGGACGAGAGCTCCTGTTCGTACCGCTTCAGGAATTCATACCGCTCCGAATTCGCCTCGATCACGACTCTCGCCTCCAGCGGCGCGCCGATCACCTTCTCGCGACGCTTCACTTCCAGAGCGGCCTGAACGGCGGACCTCACCTCGAGCACCTGCTCCCACCGTTGCGCCAGCGTCGGATCAGCCCAGCGCGGATCGACCTCGGGGAACATGGCGATATGCACACTGTCGGCCTGTGCCTCTGTGCGCACAGACTCAGGCAACGTTCTCCAGATTTCTTCGGCGGTGAAACTCAACACGGGCGCCATCAATTTGGTCAAGGCGACCACGATGTCGAACAACACCGTCTGCGAACCACGCCGGAGCGGAGAATCCTTCCGGAACGTATACAAACGGTCCTTCAGGATATCAAGGTACACGGCGCTCAGATCGACAGAACAAAAATTGTTCAACGCGTGAAAGATCGTGTGGAACTCAAATTCGTCATACCCCTTGCGCACGCGCGGAATCAGGTCGCTCAGCCGCATGAGGGCCCAGCGGTCTAATTCGGGCAACTGCTCGAAGGGCACGCGATGCTGCGCCGGATCGAAGTCGTACAGATTGCTCAGCAGGAACCGGCAGGTATTGCGAATCTTTCGGTACGCTTCGATCAGGTGATTCAGGATCTCCTGTGAAATTCGAAGATCTTCGCGATAATCCTGGGCCGATACCCAGAGGCGCAGGATTTCCGCCCCGGATTGTTTGATGACGTCCTGCGGAGCCACGACGTTTCCCGCCGACTTCGACATCTTTCGCCCCGCCCCGTCGAGCACGAAACCATGGGTCAACACAGCTTTATACGGCGCACGATGATCGGTGATCACACCGGACAACAGGGCGCTGTGGAACCAGCCGCGATGCTGGTCCGACCCTTCCAGATACAGATCCGCCGGATACCATTGTCGAGGCTTGAGCACCGCCGCATAACTCACGCCGGACTCGAACCAGACGTCCAGAATGTCGCGCTCCTTCTCGAAATCAGTTCCCCCACAACCTTCGCACTGCGTGCCGGCAGGCAGCAACGCGCCGGCCTGGTTGGCAAACCAGTAGTCGGTGCCATGTTGCCCGATCAGATCCGCCACATGATCGATCACGCGGGGATGGGCCAGCACCTTGCCGCACGTGAGGCAGGTGAAGCCGGGGATCGGCGTGCCCCAAACCCGTTGGCGTGACAGGCACCAGTCAGGGCGATTTTCGATCATTCCATTAATGCGGTCGCGGCCATAGGCCGGGATCCAGCGCACCCGTTCAATCTCTGCCAACGCTTCTTTCCGCAGATCATTCGTCTCCATAGAGACGAACCATTGTTCGGTCGCGCGAAAGATCACCGGCTGCTTACATCGCCAGCAATGGGGATACGAGTGGTTGAGCGAGCCGTGTCCGAGCAAGCGGCCATTGCCCTTCAGGCGCTCCACGATTTTCGGATTGGCTTTGAAGACATGCTGACCGGCAAACTCCGGAACGGCTTCGGTAAACTTCCCGCCATTGTCCACGGGAGCCAGGATTTCGAGTCGCTCGCCGACACTCGCCTTGGCATTGTGATCCAGCACCAGCAGATAGTCTTCCATGCCGTGGCCCGGCGCGATGTGCACGCATCCGGTTCCCTGCTCCAATGTCACGAAATCGCCCAGGAGCAATGGAGAGAGACCTGTGGTCAACGGGCGTTGCGCCTCCAAGCCCTCAAATCCCTCGCGACCCTTTTTCACGGCGACGATCGTGTACGTGGGGATGTTGCACGCCTTGGCAACCGACTCGACAAGCTTCTCAGCCATGACCAGCAATTCGTCCCCGACCAGCACGAAGGCATAGTCGATGTCGGCATGAAGACAAACGGCCTGATTGGCCGGCAGGGTCCACGGCGTCGTCGTCCAGATCAGCACCGACGCGCGTGTTGCTTCGACAGGGAACGAAACCGGCCCAAACCTCTTGCTCAACACAGAAGGCGGGCTCACCAGTGGAAACTTTACATAGACCGAGGGCGAGGTGTGGTCGTCGTATTCAACCTCGGCTTCGGCCAGTGCGGTCTGGTCTTGCGTGCACCACAAGACCGGCTTCAAGCCTTTATAGACGCCGCCGCGCTCAACAAACCGGCCGAACTCGCGGATGATGGTGCCTTCGTAGGCCGGATTCAACGTGAGATAGGGTTGCTGCCATTCGCCGAGCACGCCCAGCCGCTGGAATTCCTCCCGCTGGATGGCCACATACTTGGCCGCATACTCCTGACACAGTTTGCGGATCGCGAGCGCATCCAGGTCGCGCTTCTTGTCGCCCAGTTCCTTCAGGACCTGGTGCTCGATGGGTAGACCGTGGCAATCCCAGCCCGGCACGTACGGCACCTGATAACCGGACATCGTCTTCGATTTGACGATGATGTCTTTCAGAATCTTGTTCAGGGCGTGGCCAATATGGATCCGCCCGTTCGCATAGGGCGGCCCGTCATGCAGGATGTATTGTTCACGCCCCTGGCGAGACTCCTGGATCCGTTCGTACAGCCGTTCCTGTGCCCAACGGGCCAGCATCTCCGGCTCCCGTTGCGGCAGGTTCGCCTTCATAGGAAAGTCGGTCTTCGGTAAATTGAGGGTCGATTTATAGTCCATAGATTGATCTAGCTGCGAGACGAAATGGCCATGAAGTACGCGTAAAGAGAGGACTATACCGAATCGGGGCGAGAGGAACCAGTGGTTTGTTGGCAGCCGGAACCATTAGCAAGGTGACTGGTAGGACCTGGCTGTCCTGCAAGCTGTTCAGAAAGGTCGACCGGCAAGGCCGCAGCGAGGGAGCATGTGAGGCGTACCCTTGCGGTACGTTGAACATGCGAGCGACGCGAGAACGCAGCCAGCGGCCTTTCTCAACAGTTTGCTAGCTGAGCGCCATCATGCGGTCCAATGCCACCTTCGCCAGTTGCTTTTCGTCGTCCGGAACGACGATCCGGTTGACGACGTGTCCATCGGCAAGATTCTCCAGCGCCCAACAGAGATGTGGAGCGTCGATGCGATACATCGTGGCGCATTGGCACACCGTGGAAGAGAGGAAAAAGATCTTCTTATCGGCTTGCTCATGCTTCAGGCGATTGACGAGGTTGAGTTCTGTCCCGACCGCCCAGGTGGTCCCCGCCGGGGCCGCCGTGATCGTGCGAATGATGTACTCAGTCGATCCCACGAGATCAGCCTTGTTGACGACATCTTCGTGACATTCGGGATGCACAATGACTTTTACCTCGGGATGCTTCTTGCGGACGTAATCGATGTGGGACGGCTGAAACATCTGATGCACGCTGCAATGGCCTTTCCATAAGATCAGCTTCGCGCGCTGAATCGCCTCCACCGAGTTGCCGCCACGCGGCATATACGGATCCCAGACGATCATCTGCTCGCGCGGGATGCCCATTTTGTTCGCCGTATTCCGGCCCAGATGCTCGTCGGGGAAGAACAGGATTTTCTCACGTCGCGCCCAGC
>ERZ724526.596-NODE-596-length-20492-cov-6.515242_pt1 | contig 20492 bp, 14 predicted proteins | sample MGYA00376059_ERZ724526 | MGnify/ENA primary metagenome ERZ724526 (study PRJEB28724, sample SAMN07190883) | activated sludge metagenome | isolation source: activated sludge of sewage treatment plant in Hong Hong | place: Hong Kong | collected 2016-03-17 ...
CTACACGACGCTCTTCCGATCGATCGGAAGAGCGTCGTGTAGGGAAAGAGTGTAAAACTTCACAAACACCTCAGCAAATACTTCCGGTGCAACTTACAGTTGGAACTTTGGAAATGGCAATACAGCATCAACTGCTAATGCTTCTTCATTATATCCCGACTCAGGAACATTTGCGGTTACACTTTTAGTAACTAATGGTAATGGATGTTCAGACGACTCAGTAAGAAACGTAGTAGTAAAATTATCGCCTACGGCAAGTGCAACCACAAACGATACAACAGGTTGTAATCCATACACAAGTACTTTTGTAAATAACTCAATCAACGCAACTTCTTATAACTGGAATTTTGGTGATGGCGGAACATCAACACAAGCAAATCCAACACACACCTATCCCGGAACAGGAAACTTTACTGTTACACTGATTGCAACCAATACAGCAGGATGTAAAGACACCTTTGTGTTCAACAATACCATTCAGGTAAATCAAACACCATTGGCTTCATTTACTGCTTCAGCTGTAACCGGATGTGCTCCATTAAACGTTAACTTCACCAATACCTCAACCGTTATTTCGGGAGCTACATATTTCTGGGATTTTGGAAATGGCAATACTTCAACAGTTGCTAACCCTTCCGCTGTATTTGCTGATTCAGGTACTTATCAGGTAGTATTGAATGTAAACAATGGCAATGGCTGTACTCATACAGCATCACAACTAATTACCGTTAATATTTCTCCAACAGCGCTTGCATTAACCACAGACACTGCAGGATGTACACCACATGCTGTGAGCTTCATTAATAATTCTACCAATGCTACAAGCTATCAGTGGAACTTTGGAAACGGAGCAACTTCAACAGCAGTAAGTCCCAGCTATACTTATACTACAGGAGGATTGATGACGGTGACATTAATTGCAAGCAATTCTGCAGGATGTCGTGATACACTTGTTTTGCCATATCAGATTAACGTAAAGCAATCACCCAGAGCAAGATTTAATATGAGTCCTACCCTTGGTTGCACACCATTGAATGTGAACTTTACCAATACTACCGCCAATATGCAAGGTGCTACATTCAACTGGAATTTTGGTAACGGAACTTCAGCAACAACTGCAAATCCTTCAACAGTTTATTCAGACTCCGGAACCTATGCGGTTACATTAACAGTTACTAATAGCAATGGTTGCTCTGATGATTCAACCCGAACTGTTCGTGCCAATCTTTCGCCAACAGCAATAGCTGCTACAACAGATACTGCAGGTTGTGCACCATACACAAGTACATTTACAAACAGCTCACTCAATGCTACTTCATATCAATGGAATTTTGGTGATGGTGGTACATCAACGGTTGCAACACCAACACATACGTATAACTCATCAGGCAATTATACTGTAACATTAATTGCTTCAAATGCATCAGGTTGTAGAGATACATTAGTGTTTCCGTATGCCATCAATGTAAATAATAAACCGGTAGCTGCATTTACACCTGCATCTGCATCAGGATGTGTTCCATATACTTTGACGTTTAACAATACATCATCACAGGTATCAGGAGCTACTTACTTATGGAATTTTGGCAATGGTGATACCGATACAACAAAGAATCCAACTTACACATTTACAAATACAGGATCATTTATTGTTAGTATGATTGTTACTAATACATCAGGATGTATGGATAGTATTTCGCATACTGTCAATGTAAATGGTCTCCCTGTTGCTATGGCTTCAACAAATGACACAACAGGTTGTACGCCACTGGCAGTAAGTTTTACAAACTCATCAACTAATGCAACATCTTATATATGGAATTTTGGAAATGGATTAACTTCAACTACTCCAAATCCAACACACACATATACAACAGGTGGATTATACACTGTGACTTTAATTGCCATTACTTCTAATGGCTGCCGTGATACATTTACACTTCCATATCAGATAAATATAAAACAATCTCCTTTAGCAAATTTCAGTCAATCAACTACAACAGGTTGTTCTCCATTGGCAGTGACTTTTACAAATACTTCTACCAATATTTCAGGTACTGTATGGAACTGGAACTTCGGAAATGGTGCAACATCATCACTACAAAACCCAACTGCATTCTATCCTGACAGCGGTACCTATCAGATAACGCTTTGGGCAATGAACAGCAATGGTTGTATGGATGATACGGTGAGAACTGTAAGAGTAAATCAAACACCAACAGCAATAGCCGCTACAAACGATACCGTTGGCTGTACACCATACAATGTAAACTTTAGCAATAACTCATTGAATGCCGCGAGCTATAACTGGAATTTTGGTGATGGAATAACCTCAACAACTCCTGTTCCTAACCACACATATACCAATGCAGGAACTTATACTGTTACTCTCATAGCCACATCAAGTGCTGGTTGTAAGGATACATTGATTTTACCTAACAACATTACAGTAAATCAAACTCCTGTTGCTTCATTTACAAAATCAGTATCAACAGGATGTTCACCATTAACTGTAAACTTTAACAACACTTCAACACAGACAAATAGTGCATCTTATCAATGGAGTTTTGGAAACGGAACTACCTCTACTCTTACAAATCCAACTGTACAATACACAGACTCCGGAAATTATACGGTAACACTTGTTACTACCAATGCCAGTGGATGTTCAGACAGTACATCACAACAAATACATGTTGACTTGTCGCCAAAAGCTATTGCAACAACAACAGATACTTTAGGATGTAGTCCGCATACTGCAGTATTTACCAATAGTTCTATCAATGCAACTTCATATACCTGGAACTTTGGTGATGGGACAACTTCTACAACATCTAATCCAACACATACTTATGCAAATACAGGAAATTATACTGTAACATTAATAGTAAGTAATGCTGCAGGTTGCAGAGATACTTTGGTTCTGCCACAAACAATACAGGTAAACCAAACACCGATGGCGGCATTTACACCATCTGCAACTTCGGGATGTTCACCATTGACAATAAACTTCAACAATCAATCTTCTGATACTATCAATGCAAACTTTGCTTGGAATTTTGGTAATGGAACTACCTCAAATGCATTAAATCCAACAAACGTATTTGCTGACTCAGGAGCATTTGCTGTAACACTTATTATAACCAATGCAAATGGATGCAAGGATACTGCAACACATAACATTCAGGTGATGCAAACACCAACAGCAAACGCATTCACTAATGATACAACAGGTTGTTCACCATTTACTGCTAACTTTACATCACTGCCAACAAACAGCGATTCTGTGGTATGGCATTTTGGCAATGGCACAACAGCTTCAGGAAATAATGTACAGGCAACATATACGCAGCCGGGAATTTATCAACCTTATCTGATTGCTTATAATTCTACAGGATGTACAGACACTTTCTATCTTCCTAAAACTATCAGAGTTAAACTTTCACCGGTTGCAGATTTTGCGGCAGACCAAAATGCATCATGCTCAGGAACAAACTTCACTTTTAACAATCTATCCTCAGATACTTTGTCACCGGTTTATCAATGGACAATTGGAGGCTTCAGTACAAACAATCCTTCATTCTCTATTCCATTGCTGACACCAGGATTCTATACGGTAGCATTGACAGTTACCAATAGCAATGGATGTACTGATTCAATTGTGAAAGCAAATTACATTCAGGTATTTGATACATTACCTCCACCACAAGATCCTATATATAGTGTGAGTGTAATATCTGATACGCAAGTAGAAATTAAATGGGCCAATAGTGCTGCATTAGATTTAGGTGCTTATAAGTTGTGGCGATTGGATCCTTCAAGTGGAAATTATGTGAATGTATATACAGATAATAATCCAAGTAACTCTACAATGAATCCGGAGTCAAAATATACTGAAAATGGATTGAATACATTGAACAATACTTATACCTACAAGCTTCAAACACTTGACAGATGTTCGTTTGCACTACCATTAAATGTGCTGAAAGCTCATACTACAATAAACGTAAGTGCAAATAAGAGCAGCAATGGTATCAATGTTACATGGACACCATATCAGGGTTGTCCGGTATCGCAATATGAAATCAGCAGAACTGAAGTGAGCAATGGAAGTAGTGCTGTTATTGCCACTGTTCCTGCATCAACATTATATTACTTTGATTCAACAATGATATGTCCTGATGATTACAGCTACAGAATAAAAGCTTATGATCTTTGTGGAACAACTTACACATCATACAGTGATACAGCAGCAGCAAAACCTGATTACAATTTGCAGGAGCAACAAGCCATCATTGTACGTTCAACAGTAGTGAACAACAACTTTGTACTGACAGAATGGTCTGAACCAAGATTACATCCAGAAAGAGTAATGCAATACAACATTTATCGTAGTACTGACACAACAGGAAACTTCTATTCGTTGCTGGCAACAGTATCTGCAAATGTTACAAGCTACGAAGACTTTGCAGTAAATGTGAATGAACAAAACTATTACTATAAAATAGAAGTAATCAGTGATTGTAATATGGCTGGTCAATTAAGCAGTAACAGTTCTTCCATATTGCTTCAGTCGAAATGGGAGTATGCAAACAGCAGACTGTGGTGGACTAAATATGATAAATGGGATACAGGAGTTGAACGCTATGAAATAGAAAAATATAACTGGGGCACAGGCCAATGGGAAAAGGTTAAAACAGTTCCGGGCAATGCTACAGAAACAGAAGTCGATGAGTAATTAAGTTATTCATTGTGTATGTCCCCCCCGAAACCCGACTCGAGAAGTCGGGTTTCTTTATTTATGTCATACAGATAATGGTGATTACAAAAAAAATTCAACCCTATTCAATAAGAAACATTGAATGGCTTAACTAGTTTATCTGAAAAAAAAAAGTTACTTGAGTGATTTAATGCCGTGATGTGAGGCAGCAATTAACTGTCTAACAGTTTTCATTATAGATTGCATATCAAAATGACATTCTGCATATAATTCAGATTGCTCACCATGTTCAATAAATTGATCGGGGATACCCAGTCTGACAATTTCTGCAGCATAGCCATTATCAATCATAAATTCTGCAACAGCACTTCCCATTCCTCCTTGCAGACAACCATCTTCAACTGTTATAATCTTTTTAAAATTAGCAAAAACTTCGTGAAGCAACATTTGGTCAAGCGGTTTCACAAAACGTAAATCGTAATGTGCAGGATAAATATTTTCTTTTGCAAGTTCATCACATGCTGCTACTGCAAAATTACCCGGATGTCCGAAAGTTAAAATAGCAACCTGTTCACCACCTCTTAATTTACGGCCTGTTCCTACAGGAATTGCTTTGAAAGGTGTACGCCATTCTGTCAACACACCATTACCTCTTGGATAACGAATACAAAAAGGTCCTAAGTTATCATGTTGTGCAGTGTACATCAGATTGCGCAATTCTTCTTCATTCATCGGAGCACTTACAATCATATTAGGGATGCATCGCATATATGCAATATCAAATGCACCATGATGTGTAGGTCCGTCAGCACCGGCAAGGCCTCCTCTGTCGAGACAGAAAACAACATTTAATTTTTGAAGTGCAACATCATGCACCACCTGATCGTAGGCACGCTGCATAAATGATGAGTAAATATTACAAAATGGAATAAGCCCTTGTGTGGCCATACCTGCACTAAATGTCACAGCATGTTGCTCTGCAATACCTACATCAAATGCTCTATCAGGCATTGCTTTCATCATAATATTTAATGAACACCCCGATGGCATTGCAGGTGTTACACCAACAATTTTTGAATTCTTTTCTGCAAGTTCCACCATGGTGTGACCAAATACATCCTGATATTTTGGTGGTTGAGGTGTGTTGTTTTGCGGCTTAAAAATTTCACCGGTTATTTTATCAAACAATCCCGGTGCATGCCATTTTGTTTGATCTTGTTCGGCAAGTTTAAATCCTTTTCCTTTTACTGTAAGACAATGTAAAATTTTGGGGCCGGGAATATTTTTTAAATCTTCAAGTACTTTGGTGAGATGGTTTACATCATGTCCATCAATAGGCCCGAAATAACGAAAGCGAAGTGATTCGAATAAGTTGCTTTGTTTAAGTACAGCCGATTTCATTGCATTCTCTATTTTTTGTGCAATAGCTTGTGCATTGGGACCAAACTTACTGATGACACCTAATGCTTTCCAGATTTCGTCTTTAACTTTATTATATGTTGGTGATGTTGTAATGTCTGTAAGGTATTCCTTCAGTGCACCGACATTGGGGTCAATACTCATGCAGTTGTCGTTAAGCACAACAAGAAGGTTACTGTTCTCTACACCTCCGTGATTGAGTGCTTCAAATGCCATGCCTGCTGTCATGGCTCCATCACCAATTACAGCAATGTGCTGACGGCTTTTATCATCCTTTAATCTGCTTGCAACACTCATTCCAAGTGCAGCAGAAATTGAAGTTGAACTATGACCTACACCAAAAGTATCGTAAACACTTTCGCTGCGTTTTGGAAAACCACTAATGCCTTTATATATTCTGTTGGAGTGAAAAACATCGCGCCTGCCGGTTAATATTTTATGACCATAGGCCTGATGACCCACATCCCAAACCAACTGATCGTTGGGTGTATTAAAAACATAGTGAAGTGCAACTGTTAATTCTACAACACCCAGGCTTGCACCAAAGTGTCCTCCATTAACAGAAACTATATCAATAATAAACTGTCGTAACTCCTTACAAACCTGTTCAAGCTGCTCCGGTTTAATTTTCCTTAAATCGTCAGGTGTGTTGATACTGCTAAGAAGCTCTCCTGCTTTAATTTCCATACAGCAAATAGTGATGCAAACTTACAAATAATGTATGGAATAGCCCCAAATTACCAATGAAAACAACATATTATTTGGCAAAAGGTTGAAAATGTCACTCTAAAGAAGGTTTTTCATTCCCGGATTCTTCAGGTTAATCAAACCAATGTATAATTTCATTCAGGGTAAGTTTCTCTTTTGATGTGCTATCTAAATCTCTTATTATTTGACCAGATGCCATTTGAATAATTCTGTTTCCGTAGTCAAGAACCTGTTTGGTTTGATGAGTAACCATTAATATAGCAACCGGCATTTGATTTAATATCCGTGAGGTTAGTTTCATAATGAGTTCTGCACTTTTAGGGTCAAGAGCTGCAGTGGGTTCATCCATCAACAGAAGTTTAAAATCATCCATTGTTGACATCACTACTGTCAGTGCCTGACGTTGTCCTCCGGACAGTGCTCCCATCTTTCGGTTTAGCTGATCTTCGAGACCAAGTCCTAACCATGAAACTCTTTCTCTGATGGAGTCAACAAATTTTTTATCAATGCCTATTCTTAAAATCTTTGAATGACTTCGTAAAGCCGCTAAACGGAAGTTTTCTATAATAGTAAGGTCTGAGGCAGTCCCTGATTGCGGATTTTGAAATACTCTGGCAATAAAACGACTTCGTTCATGTTCTTTAAGTGCAGTAATATCGTTGCTATCAACAGCAATTTTACCTTCATCACATAATATAGTTCCTGCAATAACATTCAGTAAAGTAGATTTTCCGGAACCATTCGCACCAACAATAATCACAAATTCTTTTTCTTTTATACGTAATGATGTAGGATGCAAAGCAATGACAGGCTTTTCGCCATCAAAAAACTTTTTACTTATATGAAATATTTCAATCATTGTGCAGGTCTAAAAATAAATTTAAAAACTCCTGCTGCCAGCAACACAAGAATTGCTGTAAGTAATTTAAGCATTTGTGGAGGCACACCGGCAAGCAATGCAAATGCTAAAAGTAAACGAAATAAAACAGAACCAAATAAGACGGAAACTAGTGCACTCAGTATAGAAGATGATTTGAAAAATGCTGTAAACGATTCACCCAAAATAACAGCAGCTAAACCTGCTATAACAATTCCAATACCCATATTAATGTCAGCAAATCCCTGATACTGCACCATCATATAACCGCTTAATGCTGTCAATGCATTGGCAATTGCCAATCCGGCAACTTTCATAAAATTAGTATTAATGCCCATAGCTTTAACCATTAATTCATTGCTGCCTGTTGCACGCATTGCTATACCGAAATCGGTTTTCATTAGCCAGAATAACAACAACAACAAAACAATGGAAAACATTGCTGCCAATAACATATTAAAACTTGTGTTATCATTAAAGATATTTGCCTCGTTGATTAATGGAATATTGGGTCTTCCCATAATAAACAGGTTGATAGAATAAAGTGATGTCATCACCAAAATACCTGCAAGCAACGGATGCAATTTTAGTTGTGTGTGAATAAGACCTGTTGCAACACCTGCCAAGGCACCTGCAACAAGTACAATGGGCATTGCGTAAGAAGGATGCCAATGATTTGAAATTAAAACTGCGGCAACAACACCACCCAATGTATAGCTGCCGTCAGTAGTAATGTCCGGAATATTAAAAATCCGCAAGGTCAGATAAATGCCAAATGCCATAGCAGCATAACAGAAACCTTGAATAATTGCAGGAATAATTACTTCCATTAGGGTACAATTACCATAAAACCATTGGGTGCAACAAGGTTAAAACGAGCTGCTGCTTTATTATTGAATACATATTGCCTGACCTTAACAATCTCGGGTTTTAACATTGTGGCAGGATTGGATTTAAGATAATTTGCTGCTTCCACTCCTGCCTGAAAACCCCATTGATAAAAATCGGCCCCGTAGGATGCAATAGCACCACGACCAACCAAACCTGCTTCGCTGGTAAAAACCGGAAGTTGTGCTTCATTGCATGCTTTAACCACTGTTTCGAACGATGCAAAAATGACATTGTCGGGGAGTGCAAAAAATACATCGGGCTTTTTGGCAATGAGTGATTGTGTTACCAATTGTGTTTCTGAAGAATTTGTAACCGGCATGGCAATAATTTTCATTCCTGCTGCTGTAGCTGCTTTTTGCAATTCTTCAAGAGCATCTCGCGATTGTGGTTCGCTGGAATTGTAAATAGTGCCAACAGTCATTGCATCAGGGAAGAAACGTTTTATCAATGCAACAGAGCTGTCAATATATGCCAGAGTTTCAAAAACACCAAAGAGGTTTTTAGGATAGTTTCCCTGAGCATCTGTGAGTCCTGCAAGATCGGGACGTGGTGCCACCATCATACATACAGCGATATTTTTTGTGTGCTGCACTGCTGCAATTGTTGAAAGTGTTGAATTGGCTGCAATGAGTTTTACATTTTTTGAAATAAGATAATCGCATGCCTGATTCAAGACAGCAATCTCTCCCTGTGCATTTGAAAAATAAACTTTTAGTGTTTTGTCTTTTTCAGAAAGGCCATTCTTTGCCAATGCATCTAAGAATCCTGTTCGTGCTTTTGCTAAAGTTGCATCTTCTGCAATATCTAAAAATCCTATTGACGGAATATTTTTTGAAGTGTTATCACATGATGAAACAAAGCAACAAATTGCAACAATGATTAAATGCAGGTTTTTCATAATGAACAATGAAGGTATAAAACTAAGAAAATCTAAACTATCAGTAATGAAAAACGGGACGCTGCTTGCGCAAACGTCCCGAAGCCATGAAAACTATCGTTGTTTATTTATTCTCTTTCTTCTCTTCATCCTTTTCAACACCGGATGATGCGTCTTTAAATTCTTTTATTCCTTTACCAAGTCCTTTTGCTAATTCAGGTAGTTTTTTTCCACCGAAAAACAACAACAACACCAAAACTATCAGTAGAATTTCGGATCCACCTAAACTCCAAAGCAGTAAACAAGTAACAGAACTCATTCTTTAAATATATGGTACAAATATACAAGAAATTATAATGTTAGATGCAAATAATCGTTAAATTAATTTTTTGCTATCCATAATGCAGGATTCAGCTTACTAAAGCCTTTCCATATCTGAAGATTCATATCAGCATTACCTGATTCAGAATCAGTCCTTACACGACCAATTTTTTGTTTTGTTGTAACTTTCTCACCTTTAGTGACAAACACTTCGTCAAGATTGGAATATACAGATAAAAATTCGCCATGTCTGATAATTACTGCCGAGCCATTTGGTAAATTTACTGTGCCTGTAACTTCTCCATTAAAAATACTTCGCACTGAGCTACCTTTTGATGTACGGATATCTATTCCATCATTCTTAGTAGTCACATTTTTTAATAATGGGTGCTGATGTTCGCCAAACGTCTCAGATATTCTTCCTTTTTCAACAGGCCATGGTAAACTGCCTTTATTATTGGCAAAACTGTTGCTTAGCTGCTGCGCTTCTGGTGTTAGTGTAAATACATTTTCATTAGTAACATTCTTTTTACCCGCTTTCACTGCTTTTTTCTTTGCTGCCTCAATTTCTTTTCGCACTAATGCTGCAATGGCCTTGTCTAACTTTACCTTATCCCTGATTTTTGCTTCAAGCTTTTTGCGTAATGATTTTTCACTTGCCTGAAGGTTTACCATCATTTTATCCTGTTCCTGCTTTTCACTTTCAAGATTTTTTCTCTGACTCTCCTGCGTTTGTTTAAGTCCTGTTTTTTCATTTTTCTTTTGCTGCAGGTCAGCCTTCTTACTGTTCAGGTTTGTCTGTACTTCTGCAATCTGTTCAACCTGATTACGTCTGTTTTCGGTAAACTGTTTTAAAAATTTCAGCCTTTTGTAAGCCTGGTTAAAATCGTCAGCAGCAAAGACAAACATCATGGTCTGATATTTATTTCTGTTGCGCTGTGCAAACTGAATCATTGCTGCATAATCTTCGCGCAATTGTTTCATTTGTCTTTCTAAGGAATCAATTGATTTTCCGGTTTTATCAATCTCACCGTTGAGCGATTTAATTTCAACGTTTATTGAGTTGATGAGTTCATTACGGAGTGATATTTTTTTTCTCAAGGCATCAAGTTGTGCCTGAGTGGCATTTTTATTTTTCTCAGTAAGTTTCAGTAACTTGTTGGTTTCATTGATTTCTCGCTGAAGGCGTTCTCTTTTCTTCTCTAGTTCTTTCTTATTACCTTGTGCTAAGGTATTATTGCCAACAGCCATAAATAAGAATGCAGCAATAAAATAAATCCACCCAAAACGGAAAATTTTCATTGCAGCAAAATTAGGTTTAGTGCTCCCCTTAGTCCTGATGAAAGAAATTAATTATTGACAGATTTATGCACGACAATCAGCGCGCTTTCTTAAAGCTTTTGGGTATGGTGAAAGGAAACTCCAATGTGTCTTCAACAGATACCTTGGTATATTCTAAGTCAACAAGAATATTTTTTTCTGCTCTAATATTAGTTATAGAATGATGAGGAAAATATCCGGCAGCGGTATATGAATAACCGGAATAATTTGTCTCAAGTGATTTTTGTATTCTGTTGTCTTCAATGGCTAACTTCATAATTCTATAGTTGTTTCCATCAACATAAAAATCCTGAATGACAGGTTTACTTGGATCCTTCTCTTCAAGCGATCGTTTTAGTTTACGTTTGCTGAGCGTACTGAGGATGTAATACTGATCTTCAAGATAAACAGAGTGAAATTTATTTCTTTTATAAACAAAAAGACTTCCTGTCAGAATACCCTGAATAATGTCAAAGTCGAGGTTGCCTGCATAAAGTAAATCGTTAATTTCCTTGTAGCCTGAAACTTTATACTCTTTATTGATTCTGTCGAGAAAACGAACCGTATCAGGTGTCAGCAATATACGAACGGCTTCTATACCAAGCAACGGTGAAACAGAAATCCAGATAGCACTGTCGCGGCATATACGCAGTGAAACATTAAAGTTATTTTTATCGCCATCAATGTTTGTATTTACCGTTGCTTTACCACTAATCCATTTACCAAAAAAAGCACTGTCAACAATATTTTTCAATAAGGTTTCAGCTCCTTGCTCTTCAAGTTTTGCTATTGGCTTAATAACAATTGGCTTTTCTGATTTCTTGGTAACCTTACAGGCATTAAATACCAGCATGGGTATCAACACACATAAAGTTATCTGCAGAATTTTATTCATACAGCTTCTTATCCCTGATTTTCTGGTCTAAAAGTCCGGATGCATCTCCTGATTGCTTTGCCTTTTTCCAGTATTCAAATGCTTTATCGGATTGATTCAGCTTAAATAAAATGTCACCGTAATGTTCCAGAATTGTGCCGCTGTTTTCACCGCCATTTTCCATAGCTTTTTCAATCCACTTTTTTGCTTCATCATATTTTCCTTCCTGATACAATATCCATCCGTAGGTATCTAAAAAAGATGACTGATTGGGTTGAAGTTCATTACTTTGTTTTGACATCTTCTCAGCCTGTTCTAATTTTTCTTTTCTAACAGAAAGATAATAGGCATAATTATTCAGCACAAAAGGTTCATTGGGATCAATTTCAAGTGCCTTATCGAATGAGCTGTCAGAGGCTGAATATTCTTTTGTTTTGTTATAACAATCACCAAGGTTGGAATAAAATTGTATCAATTGCTGATTGTTGTCAACTACCAACTTAACACCTTGGTTTAAAATATTAATTGCCTCGGCAGGCAAGTTAAGCTGACTTTTTGCAATACCGTTTAACAGATAAAGTGAAGATTCATTAGGAAACAATCCTATTGCCTCGGCACTTGTGGTGTCCATAGCACGAAAATCTTTCAGTTCAGAAAGATTAATAATATACTGTTGCCAAACATTCAGATTATCTTTATCCAAATCAAGTGCCTTTCTGTAGAATAAAACAGCCTGGCTATAATCTTTATTCATGGTTAACAAATCGCCATAAATAGCCTGAGCACGTGATTCATCAGGATGTGTTTCTGCAAGTGTTTTACATAATTCCATACATTGTAGCATCATTGATGAATCGCGTTGCAGCAATGGAATGTATGAGGAAATTATTTTAACTTTAATATCTGTATCCAAGTCGCGATTTGTAAAAGCTTTTTGTAAATTTTCAAATGATTTTTCTTTATCACCCTTGTTGCGATAGTAATCGGCCAGATTGAGATAAATGCGAGGTTCATTCGGATTAACAGCCTTCATTCTATCTATTACAGACAAGGCTTTGTCAGGCATGTTGTTTGCTGAATAGAGTTCGTACAGGAGGGAGTACATATCCATGCTCTCCGGATTGTTGCTGATATAATTTTCAAGCACTTCAGCAGCTTTGTCAACCTTGTTTTGTTTCAGATAAATTTGCTCTTTACGTAAAGCAATTTCTTTATCGGGGCCAATAATAGATTCGATTTTATCAAAGGCTTTCAGGGCATCATTCAACTTTGATGCATTTACCAATGCATAAGCCCACTGATAATAAAAGTCTATTCGTTGCGGATACTCAACCGTAAGATTCTGATAAATTAATGCCGCTTCATTCCATTGATTTGTTCTTTGATAAATTTCTGCCAGCAGTTGTTTATACCATTCATTCTTTGGATTAATGTTTGCTGCATTTTTAGCAAAATTTAATGCTTCTGCATATTTTTTACGATTGGCATAGAGTTGCGCCATTTCATAAAGCGAGGCATCGTTTCTCGGATCAATCTTTAAACACTCTGCAAAAAGTTCAGCTGCACGACCTTCATTACCCAATATTTTTTCTTTGTTGGCATTCACAAAGAAGTACATGAGTTTTGTGTTATTCTCTTCGGAGAGATTGGTTTCCTTATTGGCAGAAGTTGTTTGTTTACTTGTCTTACATGATGTGGCAAACACACCAATCATAAACAGAAAAACCCAAACTTTACGTACTGCTAAAAAACTCCTCATTTTATTTTTTTATTATGCTTTTGTCGAATAATCTCCCATACTCAAATCATCAGATTTACCTTTGTAAACACAATAATTGCCTATCATTGAATTGGTGATAACAGCATCGCTGATGTTGCTGTTGGTTTGAATAATACATTGTGAAATTACACTATTTTCAATTTTTGTTTTTGCACCAACACTCACTCCGGGGCCAATCACACTTCCGATAATTTCTGCATTATCTGCAATAAAACATGGTTTGTTGATTACACTATCTGTAATTTTTGCTGATGGCGAAATATAATTTTCCGGATATTTAATGTCTAACATTCTACCATTAGTATATGCAGTAGCATCTTTATTTCCACAGTCAAGCCACTCCTCTACTTTACCGGGAACCAATTTCAGTCCTTTGTTTTTCATGTTCTCCATGGCATTGGTTAACTGAAACTCTCCTTTGTCTTTAATATTATTATCAATCAAATACTGAAGTTCTTTCTTCAGATTTTCGCCATCTTTAAAATAATAAATGCCAATGATTGCCAGATCAGAAACAAACTGTACAGGTTTCTCAACAAAGTCCGTAATGATATTTTCTGCATTCACTTTAACTACTCCAAACTGACGTGGGTCTTCAATCTGTTTCACCCAAATGGTTCCATCATGTTCAGCATCTATTTTAGCATTACTTTTAAAAAGTGTGTCAGCAAATGCAACAACTACTTTTCCTTTAAGCGCAGACTGCGCACATAAAATGGCATGTGCTGTTCCAAGTGGTTCGTCCTGATAGTGTATTGTTCCCTTGGCACCTAAAGATGCCGCAATATCTGTCAGTGTTTTTTCTACCTGACTACCAAAATGACCTACTACAAAGGCAATTTCGTCAACCTTTTCAGGGCAAACAGAAATAATGTCTTCCATGAGATGTTGAACAATAGGTTTACCTGCAACGGGAATGAGTGGTTTAGGTACTGTTAAAGTGTGAGGGCGCATGCGTTTGCCCATGCCGGCCATTGGGATAATTATTTTCATACGTAATTTATCGTCATTATTTGGAGCGGCAAAGGTAATGAAGTGATGGCTCTGTTCAAACTCAAATACAAAACATACGCTAATCTTCAGAATTGCTTCTTTCTTTATTTAACAGTCTGTAAATGGTACTTTTACCGATGTTAAGTTTCTCTGCAGCCTGAACAACATTACCGTTGCATTGCGACAACACATGCATAATGATTTTCTTCTCATACTGTTCCATTGTCAGGTTTTGTGAAAGCAGCTCGGTTTCAAAATTACTCTGTGAAAACAAGATATCATCAGGTTCAATCATGTCAGTGTTACTCATTACAACTGCCAATTCGGTAATTGATTTAAGTTCTCTGACATTGCCTGGAAACTGATATGCAAGGAGTTTGTTCTGAGCCTTTGCAGATATTTTTTTTACCTGCAGTTGATTGTCTTTACAAAACTGTGTGATAAAGTATTTAGCAAGTAAGATAATGTCTTTATCTCTCTCGCGCAGTGGTGGTAGATTTATCTGAAGCCCGTAGAGTCTGTAATACAAATCTTCTCTGAACCTGTTCTTTTTTACCTCGTCAAGCAGGTTTTTATGTGTGGCAGCAATAATGCGTGTATTAATTTTTATAGGTTTGTTACTCCCTACCCGCACCACTTCTTTTTCCTGCAGCACACGAAGGAGTTTTGCCTGTAAGGACAATTCCATTTCTGCAATTTCGTCTAAAAACAAAGTGCCTCCATCGGCTTCTTCAAACTTACCAATGCGGCTTTGAAGTGCTCCTGTAAATGCACCTTTTTCATGACCAAACAACTCACTTTCGGCAAGGTCAATAGGAATAGCAGCCATATTTATCGCTACAAATCTTGACTTTTCTTTTGACGAATTGTAATGAATAGCTTTTGCAATTTCTTCTTTTCCTGTTCCTGTTTCACCTGAAATAGTTACAGTGATGTTGGTAGCCGCAGCCTTTTCGATGAGTGGAAACAACGACTGAAAATTGTTACTGCTGCCTATCAACCTATCCTGAAAATTGTACCTTTTCTCTACCTCCTTTTCGAGGCGCGAAATTTTCTGTTTCAGTCCCTGCCGTTCTTTTATCAGCTCTACCGTATTGAGAAGTTTATCTCTTATGTCTTTCGATTTAACAAAATAGTCAACTGCACCTGATTTTAATAACTCAACAACAGTGTCAATGCTATGCTGTTCGGAAATGATGAGTGTATCGGCATCAGGGCATTGTTCTTTAATTAGTCCGAGCAAAGTGCTTCCATTGGTATCCGGAAGGTGATAGTCAATGGTAATAATGTCAGGATGGAGATGCAGATTCTTCAGAACTTCTTTCCCATTGCTGAAAGCCGTTACAGCATGATCGGGGTTCAAAGACAACACATAGTGCAGAAACTCTCTGTACCAGTCGTCATCTTCTACAACGAAAATGCGTGTAATGGTGGTGGTTTTCATCTTACAAAAGAAATAAAAAAAGGTTGCCGTTATGATGAAGCAACCTTTTGGAATGTTGTCCGACTAGGATTCGAACCTAGAAAGGCAGAACCAAAATCTGCAGTGTTACCATTACACCATCGGACAAACGAGGGCGCAAAAATAGTATAATTTTGAAAAGAAAAAATCACTTTTTCAAAAAAACTAAATGCTGAAAATTAACCTTTTATGTAAGATTTAAACCCTTTCAGGTCCAAACCTTGGTTCCTTCTGTACAGTTGGTACAAATGTCAATATTGCTTCGTGACTTGAGTACCAATTTTCTGAAACGGTTATATGGCTCACTATGCCATACTTTTTTGAAGCCTTCTGTTGCAACCTGCCCAAGGCGGTGACTTGCATCTTTATCAAAACAACAAGGAACAACATTACCATCCCAGGTGATGACACATGAATGCCACATCCTCCAGCAATGATTCAATAATGGATTGCGGATACTGTATGTGCCGTCTTTATTTTTTTTATACCGAGAATGTGAAAGATCGTTTGGCATCAGCTCATTACCATGAACATAATCATAAAGCTGTGCTGTTTTATAAACTACTTCGTCAATACCAATAGATTTGGCTAACTGCTGAACTTCTTTAATCTGATGTTCGTTAGGTTTTACAACTAAGAACTGAAAAATGAGATGCGGTGTTTTGGATTTAAGTTTGTTTTTCCATTTAACCATGTTTTCTGCACCCTTTATCACTTTCTCTAACGATCCGCCAATACGATACTGCTGATAGGTTTCTTGTGTAGTTCCATCAATTGAAATAATCAGTCTGTCAAGACCCGACTCAATGGTTTTACGTGCATTGTCATCATCCAGATAATGTGCATTGGTGGATGTAGCTGTATAAATTTTTTTTTGTGATGCATAACGTATCATCTCAAACAAATTTTTGTTGAGATAAGGTTCTCCCTGAAAATATAAAATGAGATATAACAAGTCAGGTGAAAGTTCGTCAATAACTTTTTCAAAAAAGTCAGGTTGTAACATACCTGTCGGTCTGCTGAATGCACGAAGTCCACTCGGACATTCAGGGCAGCGAAGATTACAGGAAGTTGTAGGCTCAATTGAAATACTCACCGGCATACCGCTGACATTTGCTTTTCCGGTTATGCGTGACAAGTAATAACTACATAGAATTTTACTGAAGTTAAACAGTCGTCTGACAGTTAACTTACTCAGTAAATTTGATATGTCTTTTAAATTACGGTTCAATGGAATAGAAACAAAACTCGAAAAAGTAAAAAATATAATTTACTTGTTTTCTATGACAAAGTAAACATTTGTGCAAAGCTAATGTTTTTATATGCTTATATTAATCGAGTCGTTTGTCGGAAGTTGTATTAACGACATTGCCATTTTAAGTTTTGTGGCAACGGTAAGGTAAAATGCATCGCTTGATTTGTTTTGGGGTGAGAAAAAAGTATTTCAGATGCAATTAAAGCAATGGATCCTTGCTGATAATCTGTTACTGCACCATAAAATGAATCGCCAACAACAACAGCGTTTCTGGAAGAAAACTGTGCACGTATCTGATGGTAACGTCCTGTGATTAATTCAATTTTATAGAGAAAAGCGTTTGATTTAGTGTTGCATACTTCTTTATATCTTAACTCTGCCCTGACAAAACCCTCTTTCTTTTTTGCTGAAAGAATTGCCTTTTTAAGTTTTGTGTTTTTCTGATGGTAGTCTGTCAGTGTGCCCTCTGCAGCGGTTAAAGAATGTTCTGTTAACGCATGATAAATCTTTGTAATACTTTTATTATTAAACTGTTCATTAAGATTCTGCAAAGCCGATTTTGTTTTTGCAACAATTATCAAACCTTCAGTAACACGGTCTATGCGATGTGGAAAGCCAATGTAATAGTTTTTATTGGTCGGGAATTTTGCCTGAAGATGATTCAGAAACCAATTTTGCAAAGAAGGATTTCCAAAATTATCATCTTCGACCATTAACCCTGCCGGCTTATGCAGCACGGCAAGGTAATAGTCTTCAAATAAGATTGATGGTTGCAACAGTTATCTAGTTTATTGAATAATAAACTTTGATGTCAGTTTAAATCCGTCACCATTGGTGAAATAAACAAAATATATTCCCGGTTTCAAGTTCTCTTTGTTGAAGTCTAAAGAATTTGACTGCAGGTGTTCTATTCTTTGTACACAATTTCCCAGCACATCATAAATTAACAAGTTGCCATTATCAACTGTAAGGTCGCTACTGATAGTAATTGTTGCATCTTGTAGGACAGGGTTTGGAAAAACTGTTAATGCATATTCTGTTTCAAATACATCAGGCTCTCCTGCGATACGACATGGATTAACCTTAACCTGTACTAACGGTGACAGTTTTGAGCAACCATTTCCGGTTTGGCGAACTCTGTATCCGCCTGTTGTATTTGCTGAATAAGAAGTTCCTGTTTCTCCTACAATATCTATGCTGTTTTTAGTCCACTGATATACAACTCCCGGCCATGAGTTTGTACTTAAAACAACATCCTGACCAGTACAAATGGTTGTTGGTCCCGATGCTGTAATTGTAGGGGTTGGATTATTAATTACCGTTAACACCAAATTTGATGTTGTAACAGGGCAAATGCCATTTAAAGAAACAATAGCATAGTAAGTACCTGCAGATGTGACATTACAAGAAGAGTTTACTGCACCATTCAGGGCAACATTATTTCTATACCACTGATAAGTATATACAGGATTTGAAGTAACAGATAAATGAAATACTTGTCCTGCACAGATTGTAGCTGTTCCGGAAGGAGAAATAACGGCTGAAACAGTAGCGCTATTCACAGTCACAACATTGGAAGTTGCATTACCACAAGGCGATGTCATATAAACTGAATAACTGCCAGCAGTATTTACAGTCAAAGTAGGTGATGTTTCTCCGTTAATATTAACACCATTGTTTTTCCATTGATAGGTGAAGCCTGTGCCTGTACTTGCTGATAAAACTACAGAAGCACCTGTACAAATGGTAACTGTTCCTGCAGGAAGTACAGATGCACTGAATGAACCTATTGATACCGGTATTGCATTGGAAATTGTAGTACCACACGATGCTGACACCTTGCATGTATAACTACCACTGGAAGTTGCTGCATAAGTACTGCTTGTTTCATTAATTATGTCAGTACCATTTTTTTGCCATTGATAGGAATAGCCCGGTATAGGGTTTACCAATTCCATGTTTACTGTTCCTGTTGGCGAACATAAAGTTGTCTGATCGTTGGTATGAATCTGAGCTGTTACACTTGTGGCATTTTTAACACTAACCGTTTTTGATTTAGAGCAGCCGTTTGCAGTTTGAATAACCCTATATCCTCCTGCTTGTGTTGCATTGTAAGACTGTGAAGTTGCGCCCGGAATATCAACACTGTTAAACTGCCACTGATAATTTACACCTGTAAATGTATTTGCAGTGAGTGTAACATAACCTGGTGCACAAAATGATAATGCTGTTGATGAACTGATGGTTGGTGCTGGATTATTATTTACACTAATCACAATTACATTTGAATTACCGGAACAAGTACCCGTTACTTTACAATAATACTGTCCTGCACTGCTTGCATAATAATTCTGATTAACAGCAGTTCCTAATGCAACATTATTTCTATACCATTGATAGGATGATGCTCCTGCAGGAGCAGATAGTGCAACATTGGCTCCGGCACAAATGTTTGTTGAGCCGTTTGCTGTAATCTGTGGTGATCCTGTGCCGAGCGTTAGTACTGTTGGTGATGAAGTTGCTGAACATCCTGATAATGTAACAACAACATCGTAATTGCCTGATATGCTAGCAGTGTAATTATCAGCAGTGGCACCTGAAATATTGTTGCTGTTTAGTCGCCATTGATAGCTAAACCCAACACCAGTAGCAGCATTTAATAACTGTGATGAATTACATGTTGTAACATTTCCTGATGGTGTAATTGCTGCAACCGGCAATGAGTTTACCGTTGTTGTTGCACTTGTACTTCCCGTACATCCATTGGCATTGGTAACAGTTACTGTAAAAGTTCCTGCTGTTGATACATTGATTGAAGATGTTGTTGCTCCGGTTGACCACAGATATGTACTGTATCCTGAGCCTGCATTTAATATTGTTGAGCTTCCTAAACAAAATGTTGTTGTTCCGCTAATGGATGGTGTTGGGTTGGAATTAACTGTTGTTGTTGCACTTGTACTTCCCGTACATCCATTGGCATTGGTAACAGTTACTG
>ERZ724526.597-NODE-597-length-20476-cov-7.171490_pt1 | contig 20476 bp, 15 predicted proteins | sample MGYA00376059_ERZ724526 | MGnify/ENA primary metagenome ERZ724526 (study PRJEB28724, sample SAMN07190883) | activated sludge metagenome | isolation source: activated sludge of sewage treatment plant in Hong Hong | place: Hong Kong | collected 2016-03-17 ...
GTCCCGGTGACCACGACGCCGACCCCGACGTCGTCCGCCTCAAGCACTGCGCCCAAGACTGCCAACGCGACGGTAAGCTGGAACGCCAATACCGAAGCGGACCTGGCCGGCTACCGCATCTATGTGGGGACGAAATCAGGAAGTTACGGAGTCGTAGGACCATTCGAGGTGACAAACGGCACCAGCTTCACCGTGCCGAACCTACCTCTCGGAGCCACCTACTTCTTTGCTGTCTCGGCTTTTGACAAGTCGGGAAACGAGAGCGCGAAATCTGCGGAAGTCAGTAAGAGTCTGTTCTAGACCGAACGAGAAACCGTGAGTTGGGGCGCATGGGCGCCCGGCTCACGGCGAAGCTAGCACCCCACCGTCTCTGGCACATCGAAATCCGGTGTAACTGTTGCGAGTCTCCGGGGGCAACTTGAACCGGCCATAGGTCAGGAGATATTTCGGCAGGTCGGACCAGGATCCTCCCCTCACCACGCGAAATGCTCCGGCATCAGGTCCGGAAGGGTTCTGACGCGGACCGTTCTCGTAATAGTGTGCCCCGTACCAATCCGCCACCCATTCCCCGGCATTTCCTGCCATCTGATACAGGCCGAAGGGGCTTCTCCCTTGTTCATAGCGCTCTACGGGAGCCAGCACCTGGCTGTAGCTGAACCTGGCCCCTAATCCGAAATTCGCCGTTTCCTCTTGCGGGCTGTGATTGCCCCAGGGAAATAACCGTCCATCGGTCCCTCGTGCCGCTTTTTCCCACTCCGCTTCCGTCGGAAGACGTGTGCCTCGCCATCGACAATAGGCGTCCGCATCGAACCAGCTGACGCCTATGACCGGACGGTCGCCGTGCTGTGACAGATCGAGTGACTCCCATTGCCAGGGAGCCGGTCGCTTCGTGGAGGCGAGAAATTCGGCGTAGTGTCCGGTCGTCACCTCATGACGGTCGATCTCAAACCGGCTGAGCCACACCTCATGTTGTGGCTTCTCATCCTCCAAGGCGTCCGTTCCATCGGCACCCATCCGGAAGACTCCTTCGGGGATCATGATCATGGGTACGTCGGAGTGGACCTGCAGTTCCGAACTCGGGCGCGGCTTACGCAACTGTTCAAGAATCCCGGCAGTAGATTCAGCGGGGTACAACAGGGCCATAGCCAACAGGCAGCCGAGCAACGCAGAGTGCACGCAGCGCAGGGTCGCAATGAAGATGGATCTGGCTGGACAAACACCGCTCATAGAGGCGTGCACGTGAGCCCTCGCGGCCAGCTCTTGTGTCGAACAGGCAGTCAGGGGATGATTCCGCCCACTACCCAGTGACGATCGTCAGGCACATCGATGAGGAGCCGCGATAAATTCATTTCAGCCAGTTGCGCCGCCACGTCGTCTTCGGTGAAGGCCGCGAGCAATGAGTGATAAAAATCCCGCTTCAGAATCGGATCTTCATCGGCAGCATACTGTTCTACCAACGCCTGGGCAGCTTCAGGAGAGTCAGGCCGCAATAGATCCATGACCAAAATGCACGCGCCCGGCTTTGCCAGCTGCTTCAGCCGAAACCAGAACTGAAGCGGGTTCGGCACATGGTGCAGAAGGCTGTTGGACAGAAGCGCGTCGGCCTGTTCCGGCAACACGAGCGACTGAAACCGCTCGCAACGAAGGGTGATGTGATCCGTCAACCCTGCTCCGGCAATGGCGTCCGCCGCCAGATCGAGCATGGGACGGCTCGCATCGACGGCGGTCACTCGCGCATGTGGATAGGCGCGGAGAAACCGAATCGGGATATCGCCAGGCCCGCATCCGAGATCAACCACATGGCCGCCGTCCCAGGCGGGAAAATATTCACGAAAGCGGTCGACAAAGCCCTGGTTCTCCTCGGTAAAATCCGCCTTGGCATAGGCGAGAGCTTGCGCCACATCATCCATCAATTCCGGTTCAAGTACTCGCTTCATCATAAGTTCCTACATGTGGATCAAGATCACTCACCGCTCCCCAGGACAGGCGTCGACTACCACAACATCCCCCGGCTTCACCACGCCCTCATTGAGCACTCGCGCGTAGAGGCGGCTCCATCCGGGATGCACCTCCTGCGCGATTCGACGAAAATCTTCATCCTTGAACCAAGGGGCATTCAAGCGGCACGGCGTGGTGTAACTGGTCAATTCAAGCCGGACATGCTCGCCGATGGTGAGCTGGTCACCCGGCGCCATGTGCTGCCAATCGAGACCGGCTACCGTGAGGTTTTCACCGGACGAGCCCGGCCCAATCGTATGCCCCTCAGCGCGTAACGCTTCGATGCGTTCCAGCGAGAACAGGCAGACGGCCCGATCTTTTCCTCCGTGATACTTCCGATTGCGCTGCCGGTCGCCGGCCAGTCCGTCGATGGTGATCCTCGCCGAGGGGACGGCCAGCTTCGGCACTCCACCATCGGAAACGCTGATCTGATGCACATATGGGGTCGCCGATCGCGTCATGGCCGCATCAGGAACAGAGACCGCCCTCGCACGTTTCCATCGCGGTCGCCTCCAATGCGAGCCATCCGTCTCGCTCCCGAACGGCCTTCATATAGACTCCGCGAGTGGCATAGGCCGCTTCAATTTCCGACCGCTGCTCGGCCAACAGTCCCGACAAGAAGAGGCGGGCGCCGCGGACGGCATACGCGCAGAGGCTATCTGCGGATGTCAGGAGCGTCTGCCGATCCAGATTGGCAAGCACCAGGGTGGGATCGAACGCATCATGGGCCTGCGGGGCCTGAGCCTGTCCCACGGCCAGCGTGAGACGCGTGTCAAACCCGTTCACCTGCGCGTACTCGCGAGCACAGTCCACCGCGACGGCATCGAAATCCACCCCGAGCGCCTCCGTGGCTCCAAGCCGTAAGGCCACCATCGCCAGGATGCCGCTCCCGGTCCCCACATCCAACACGCGATCGTCCGGTCGCACAGCCTGTTGCAGCCATTCAATCAACAGCTGTGTCGTCGCATGATGGCCGGTCCCGAATGCCTGCTTAGGATCGATGATCAATTCGATCTCATCGGAATTGAGCGAGACGGTTCTCCAGCTCGGCCTGATCAGGACCCGCCCGATCTTGATGGGTTCCACCAGCCGGGACCATTGTGCATTCCAATCCTGATTGGCCAAATGATTGATGGTCACCGCGTGATCCGGGTCCGGATGGCCAAGTTGAGTCAGCGCACGTTTCAGCCCCTGCCAGGTATCCAGCCCGCAACGGCCCGCGGGCCAATACAGATGCACCTCGTCACCCTCTTGCCAGGCCCCCGTCACGTCAGGATCGTTGAGCATTCCCAATAGCTCACCGGCATCCAGCGAAGTACGCACATCAACTTGTATCCAATCCCCTGTTTCCACCGCGGCGGAATCGGAGGAAGAAGATTGATCTACCTTGGAGGTTGACGTCATCTCAGACTCCCAGTATCGTCAGCATTATTGTGAACCCAGTTACGTCAGCAGAATTGAAGCCATCCCGTGAGCAGCATCTCGTCCATGCACTCCGGCGGGCGGTTCATCTAGAAACGAATGGTCGCCGCGTCAGTGCGCGGTTTACCACGGCTCGCCTCACGATTTTTGCCGCGACCCTCCTCGGCAGCATCATTCCGCATAAATTAGGCTGGACGCTCTTCGGCAATCTGGTCCTCGCGTCCGGCTTCGTCCTGTTCCTGATCGTGGCCTGGTATCATAACAGGCTCGAAGATCGCTTGCATCGGCTGCGGCGCTGGCAAGGCATCAAACGAGTACATCTGGCACGCCTCAGCTTACAGTGGGCGGAGATTCCGCTTCGTGATGTGACCGTGCCGGAACGGCATGGATATGCCAGGGATCTCGACCTGACCGGTCCCCGCTCTCTGCTGCACCTGATCGACCACAGCATTTCCTCTCAGGGTCGGCAACGTCTCGCCTCGTGGTTCTTGGATCAGCCCCCTCCTGCCGCATCATGGTCGAGCCGGCAGGCCCTCATCCGGGAATTGACGCCCTTGTCGCTGCTCCGTGACCGACTGGTCCTGGAAGCGCAGGCGGTGGAGGAAGCCGACATCGACGGGCGCCGGCTGCTTGCGGTGTTACAGAAACGGGTGGACGATTCGGGACTCATGCCGATGTTGCTGACGGAATCGGCTCTAGCCGTCACCACGGCCCTCCTGCTGCTCGCCGACTTGATTTCCGGCCTTGGTAACTATTGGATGCTGTCGTTCGGGCTGTACGCCTTCCTGTTCCTGTCGGTCCGCAGCCGCTCGGAAGAAATCTTCGACCATGCCCAGTCATTGCACCTGCAATTGGAGCGGCTCAGTGCCGTGCTACAGTATCTCGAACGGCGCTCCTATCGCAGCACCCCGCATCTGGCCAAGCTCTGCGCTCCATTACTGCAACAAGACAGCAGTCCGTCCCGTTCACTCAAACAGGCCGCCTCCCTGATGAACCGGCTCAGTGTACGCGCCCATCCCTTGGTCCACTATCTCATCAATGCCATCGGTCCGTGGGATCTCTTCCATACCTATCGCCTGCAACAACTCCAGGACCGGATCGCCTCTGTCGCGCCACTCTGGTTCGAGTTGCTCGCTGAATTGGATGCCGCCTCGTCCCTGGCTACCTTCGCCCATCTGCACCCGAACTATCTCTGGCCCACGCTGCATCACGCCGGGGCAGACGGTCAGGACAACGGCGACGCGCCGGAACTCGCGGCCGAAGGGCTGGCGCATCCACTCATTCCAGCCGCGGTCCGCGTGGCCAACCAGATTACGTTACGGGGGCGGGGCCGAATCTTTCTGGTCACCGGCTCCAACATGTCCGGCAAGAGCACGTTTCTGAGAACCATCGGCATCAACACCTGCCTCGCGCAGGCGGGAGCTCCCGTGTGTGCCACGGCCTTTCGCTGGTCGCTGGTACGTATCGGCAGTTGCATCCGCGTGGATGATTCTCTCGACGGCGGCCTCTCGTTTTTTTATGCCGAAGTGAAACGCCTGAAAACCATCCTCGACAGCACGAGAGACAGACAAGGACCTCCAGTGCTGTGGTTGATCGACGAAGTGTTCAAAGGCACCAACAATCGGGAGCGGCTCATCGGCGGGAGGGCGTTGATTACCGCGCTCGCAGGAGGCAATGGATTCGGCCTGGTCACGACCCACGATCTGGAACTGGCTGAGTTGGAGAAGCAGTTACCGACTGTCACCAATGTTCATTTTCAGGAAACCGTCGTGGCCGGCGCCCTGCACTTCGACTATCGTCTCAAGCCGGGTCCCTGCCCGACGACCAATGCCTTACGAATCATGGCACTCGAAGGGCTTCCGGTGGAGAGCGCCGATCCCATGCCGCCACGGTAAGTCATTGCATCGTTCCAGGACGTTTCAGCAGACTGGACCCATGACCGTTGACAGGCGCCTGTGTTTCGCCAGGCCAAGGAGGCTCCTATCGATCCGCAGTCCGATTCCTCACCACCACCCGCGCGGCCGTTGCGCGGATTGCTCGTCGCACAGTTTTGCGGAGCCTTCAACGACAACGCTTGGAAATTTATGGTCGCCCTCCTGGGCATCCGGGCCGTCACCACAACCCTTGCGCCTGGACAGGATCTTGAAGCCGCCTCGCAAACGCAGACCACGCTGGCCATGGTGGTGTTTACCCTGCCCCTGGTCCTGACCTCCTTCGTGGCGGGATTTTTTGCCGACCGGCTGAGCAAGCGGACCGTGATCATCACCATGAAGGCCGTGGAAGTGCTGCTCATGGCCGGTGCAACGCTGGCCCTGCTGTCTCATCCCACCGGAGGTGCCTGGGCTCTCGTCATGCTTGCCTGCATGGGCGTCCATAGCGCGCTGTTCAGTCCGGCTAAATACGGCATTCTTCCCGAATTGCTGCCCCATGCCCAACTGGCGCGGGGCAACAGTATTCTGGAGTTGTTCACCTTCTTGGCGATTTTGACGGGCACCACTGCAGGAGGCTTCCTGCTGGCCGGCGCCGGAAACCAACCCTGGCTTGCTCCGCTGGCGCTGACCATATTGGCGCTGATCGGTTTCGCCGCAGCCTGGGCTGTGCCGCCAGTGCCGGCCGCACGTGCTGCCGGGGGACTCTTCGACACCTTGCGCGGCGCCCTCTCGGCATTACGCGCGGATCGGCTGTTGCGGCTGGCCATCACGGGCGCCGTGTTCTTCTGGACGATTGCCAGTCTCGTCGTGCAGAACGTGCTGGTCTACGCCAAAGCCGTACTGGGCCTTTCCGATGCACTTGCCACTGTTCCTTCGGCCTTAATCTCGGTCGGCATCGGCTTGGGCGCCCTCGTGGTGGGACGACTCTCCCGCTCTCGCGTGGAATACGGGCTGGTTCCATTGGGGGCGGCGGGCGTGGCGACTTTCCTCCTGACGCTCGGCTGGTGGGTGCCGGCGTTCACCGGTACCCTCGTCGTGATGATCGCGTTGGGCATGTCGAGCGCTCTCATCTTCATTCCCATCAATGCCCTGGTGCAGTGGCGCGCACCGCACGACCGCCGGGGCTCGGTCATCGCGCTGGAAAATATCTGCGTCTTCACCGGCATTCTGCTGGGCTCACTCAGCGGCGGTGTGCTAGCGAATGTAGGACTTTCGACCGTGGGCATCTTTCTCGCGACAGCCGGCCTCACTACCATCGGGACGGCCTGGGCCATGTGGCTGATGCCCGAAACCTTCCTGCGCCTCGTCCTGGTTCTGCTGACGCATACGATCTACCGGTTGCGTATCGTCGACCAGACTCACGTACCAGTCACGGGTGGCGCCCTGCTTGTCCCCAATCACATTTCATTCATCGATGGATTTTTGCTGATCGCCAGCGTGGACCGGCCTATCCGCTTCGTCGTCGACGCGCACTACGTGAACCTTCCCTTCTTCAAACCGTTCATGCGGGCGTTGAACGTCATTCCGATTGCCTCCGATGGCGGCCCGCGCGTCATTCTCCGGGCCTTGCGCGATGCGGGCCAGGCCCTCGACCACGGTGACCTGGTCTGCATCTTCCCCGAAGGTCAGATTACACGGACCGGCAACTTACTGCCGTTCCGCCGAGGATTCGAACGGATCGTGAAAGGCCGGGAGGTGCCCGTCGTCCCGGTGCATCTGGATCGCGTCTGGGGGAGCATCTTCAGTTTTGTCGGAGGACGGTTTGTGACCAAATGGCCGGAACGGCTGCCCTATCCGGTGACCGTCTCTTTCGGCGCCCCCGTGCCTGCCGGCACACCGGCGCATGAGCTCCGCCGACTCGTCAGGGAACTCGGCGAGACGGCCTGGCATTGGCGAAAATCGTCCCGACGCCCGTTGCATGCCGCCTTTGTCCGCGCCATGCGTCGGCATCCCTTTCGCCTCGCTATGGCCGACGCAACCAAGCCCCATGTGTCTTCCCTCCAGGCTTTGATCGGTGCGATCGCCCTGGCGCGCGCGCTGACGCCCCACTGGCAAGGACAACCGTCCGTGGGTTTGCTGCTGCCGCCGACTGTCGCGGGGGCACTGACCACGGTCGCCGCGGCACTCGCCGGTCGCAGCAGCGTCAACCTCAATTACACTGTCGGGAAGGCCGGCCTCGAATCGGCCGTCCGCCAGGCACAACTGCGTACCATCGTCACGAGCCGGAAGTTTATCGAGAAAGCCAAGCTCGAAGTCCCCGACGGGCCAACGATCCTGTGGTTGGAAGACATCGGTGCTACCATCGGCAGCCTGCAAAAAATATTCGCCGCCGCCCTGGCAATCCTCGCTCCGCTCCCGCTCATTGAATCGGCCTGCGGGCAAACCCGGCGGGTGACCATGGATGATCTCGCTACCATCATCTTCAGTAGCGGCAGCACAGGCGAACCCAAAGGTGTGATGCTCACGCACTTCAGCATCGATGCCAATGTGCAGGCTGTCTCCCAGGTGCTTCCGCTGGACCCGGAAGATCGCATCCTCGGCATTCTCCCGCTATTCCATTCGTTCGGCTACCTCGTGTTCTGGTATGTCACGCTCAACGGCGCGGCCAGCGTGTTCCATCCTTCTCCCCTCGATGTCGCGGCCGTTGGAGAACTGTGCGCCAAATATCGCCTCACATTTCTCGTCTGCACGCCCACGTTTTTACAGCTCTACCAGCGCCGCTGTACGCCCGAACAATTCAGCACGCTGCGAGTCGTGCTGACCGGCGCGGAAAAATTGCCGCTGCGTCTCTGCCAATCGTTCCAGGACCGGTTCGGCATCGGCCCGATCGAGGGGTACGGCGTGACGGAGTGCGCGCCCGTGATTGCCGTGAACTGTCCGGATTTCAGAGCGGCAGGATTTTTCCAACCGGCCTCGCGGCGCGGGACCGTCGGCCAGCCGCTTCCCGGCGTGTCCGTTCGTATCGTCGATCCCGAGACTGACGCCATCCTTCCGCCCGGCATGCCCGGTATGTTGCTGGTCAAAGGCCCGAACGTCATGAACGGCTACTTAGGACGCGAGGACCTGACAGCTCAGGCCATGCGCGACGGATGGTATATTACAGGCGACATCGCGACGCTGGACGATGACGGCTTCTTGACGATCACCGATCGGCTGTCACGTTTTTCCAAGATCGGCGGAGAAATGGTGCCGCATCGGTTGGTTGAAGACGCGCTGCAACAGGCCTCAGGGGAAGAATTACAAGTCTGCGCAGTCACCGGTGTGCCCGACGAGCGAAAAGGCGAACAGCTGGCTGTCCTCCATACGCTCGCCGAAGAACGGATTCCGCACATCTTGGCGAAGGCGCAAGCCGCCGGCCTTCCGAATTTGTTTCTGCCGTCCCATAGCCGTTGCTTCAAGGTCGAAGCGCTTCCGATTCTTGGAACGGGCAAATTGGATCTCCGCGCCCTCAAGCGGATGGCAATGGAACGACTCAACATATCGGGAACGTGAACCATCCTCACGGAGGTTCCGGCCAGGTGACGGCCGAGGAACCACCAGTTTTTGATGAACCCATGACAAGACCGGTCACAAAAACGCTGATCGATTGCCACGTTCATCTCGCGGCGCTGCCGGACGGCGACAACGGATGCTACATTTCTCCAAAAACGCTACGCAGCCCGCTGTTTCGCTTCCTGCTCTGGAAACATGGCCTCTCGCCGAAGCATCCGCGTGAAGCGAACCAGAAATATCTCGCGGATCTCCTGACTGAATTGAGAGCCTCACGCCACGTGCACAAGGCCGTGCTCCTCGGCATGGACGGTGCGTATGATCAGAACGGCCGGCTCAACCAGGCGAACACCGATTTTCTCATCGGGAACGATTATGTCCTGAAAACAGCGCAGGCGCATCCCGATGAATTGCTGGCCGGCGTGTCCATCAACCCCCAACGGCGCGATGCCATCGATGAAGTGCATCGCTGCGCGGATGCCGGTGCCGTGCTGGTGAAAGTGCTGGCGAATGCGCAGCAGTTCGATCCGGCGAACAAGACATACACCCCCTTTTATCGAGCGCTGGCGGAACGGAAGTTGCCGTTTCTCAGTCATGTCGGCTATGAATTCAGCTTGATCGGCAAGGACCAGTCAGTGGGAGAGCCTGATCGGCTTCGCGTCGCATTGGATGAGGGCGTGACGGTCATTGCGGCGCATGCGTGCAGTTACGGCCTGATCCTCTATGAGAAGTTTCTTCCCACCTTGCATGATCTGGTGCAGCGTTATCCGCACTTTTATGCGGATATTTCCGCCCTCACCTTACCCAACCGTTTACGGATGCTGCTGCACCTCCGGAACTATCCGCAGGTCCATGAACGTCTGCTGTTCGGAACCGATTATCCGTTGCCTGTCTTTCACCTGGCGGCATGGGGACGGGTCGCGATGGGAAGGTTGCGACAACTGATCCTGACGAAGAACCGCTTCGATCGGCAGGTGGACGTGTGCCAAGGACTTCAGGTAGGGTTCCGGTCGATCGGGGATCTCATTCCCCATGCATCCGGACAGACACCTCACTGAGCACGACCGCCGTGACGCGAGACGAGATTCTCACCCACCTGCGCGAAAGGATTCTGACCTTCGCGACATCACGCCTTCAGAAGGATGTGGCAGAGGATCTCACGCAAGAGGTGCTGATGCTCCTGCATGAAAAATATGTCCGCGTGACTGAATTGACCGAACTGGTGCCCCTGGCCTTTCAAGTGCTGCGCTTCAAAATGCTGGATGCCCATCGAAAATCACTGCGGCGGGGCGAGTATAATGACCACTCCGTCGATGACCTGCCGTCGGCCGATCCCGGCACCGATCCGGCCTCGCAATTGGATCAGAAGCAGCGTGTCGATCGCTTGATGGCTGCTCTGGGACAGCTCGGAGACCGCTGCCGCCAACTGTTCAAATGGAAGCTGGAGGGGAACAGTTTCCCTGAAATTCAAACGCTCATGGGGCAGGCGTCGATCAATACCATTTACACCTGGGACCTGCGCTGCCGGAAACAGTTATTGAGTCTGATGGGCGGGACATGGGAATGATGATAGGGGCTCACTCCATCAGAGATCGCGTTGTGACAGGTATCGAGCATGGCTGATCACGAATTGGAACACCTCTTAGGCGGCTTTGCAGCGAATACCCTCACGCCGGAGGAACGCAAGCAGCTCTATGCCGCGGCCTTGCACGATCAACAGCTCTTCACTGCCCTGGCCGATGAACAGGCGTTGAAAGAGTTGCTGGCGAATCCGGATGTTCGCCGGCGGCTCCTCCAGGCATTGCAGCACACAAGCCCCACCGCTACCGGCGGAACAGACACCTGGTGGGGCTGGCTGAAGAAACCGGCAGGGCTCGCCTGGGCAGGAGGGTTGGCGGCTGCGGTCTTCGCCATCGCATTCGGGACCAGAATCTATCAAGAGAGCCTCGACCGAGCGAGTCAATCCATCGTGACTGAGGAGGTTAAACCGGCCGCACCGCCGATGCCACGTGTACAACCGTCGATGCCGGCGCCACAGTCTGCCGCTACGCCGGACCCGCAAGCCATGGAACCTGCCGACGCGGCCAAGGAAAACAGACGCACCGACACGCGCGCCAAACGCGAGCAGCCTCTTGCGGGCAGGGCGTCGGAACAGTCTGCGGCCAAATCTTCGACTGATACGGCTCCCCCTCGACGTGAGCGCGATGAATCCAGCAACAACGCCCCGATGGCGGCTGCCGAAAAGAAATCGACCGGCACGCCCCCTTCAGCCGACCGAACGCTTGCTGCCCCCGCACCACCTTCAACAGCGCCTCAACCATCGGCAGCGCCGCCTCTCTTGCAAGCGCCGGCCGGATTTTCGGCGGCTGGTGCTCCAGCCCCCAAGAAGAGCGCCCGCGCCCTCTTTTATGGCGAGCAATCGAGCCCCAGCCTCGGCCAGGCGAAACCGTTGGGCCTTCGCTACAGCTTTGTGACGAGGGGAACCGATGGCCGGACTCAGGAAATCACGGCAGCGATGGTTGCGCGAAGCAGCGACCCCGTCCGTCTCACCGTGGAGGCGACGCAGGAATCGTACGTACAGCTGCTCCAAAACCTTGGCTCTGCCGGCACCAGGCTCTGGTGGCCGCCGCAGGAAACCGGCAAGATTTCCCTCAAACTCCAGCCTGGGAAACGGACCGACATTCCCATACCGCCTCCCGCTGAAAACGGGCTGGTCACGCTCATTATCCGGCTATCTTCGAAACCCTTCGGACCGTTGACGATGCAGGAAGTCGGTATGCTGGACCGATTCTCCGCGTCACTGCTCATCGAAGCTGTCTCTCCCGGCACAACCGCAGGCGTTCAGGAACAGGCGACCTACGTTGTGAGCCAGGATCCATCCACCAGCGCCCAGCTCGCCGTCGAGATACCGGTCGTTCAGTAATGTGAGGATTGCCGACTGTCGGCATCACGGGTAGAACCGCATCACCAGCATTCCGGCTATCGCCGCCACGCCCCCGGTGAAGCACAAAACAAAACCCAGTGCACCCGCCACAAACCAGGGACGCACCCGGCGAAATTCATCCGGCTGCAGTAACGGATGCAATTCTACCGGTCTTTGCCACCACCGACGCGGCAGCGCCATGCGCCCGGACAAGGCTCGATAGAGCACCACGTGATACCACCACCCCGTTGGGATACCGATGAGCAAGCCGAGGGCCAGCGCCCAAAGGCCGAGCTCAACCATTCGGGGCGGAGTGGCGACAACCGTCAGGAGGCCTGTCAGCCCGATCACCACCAGGCTCGCCAGCACGAGGAGCAGTTCAAGCATGGGCCGGATTATACTCGAAGGATTGCAAGGAAGGGTGGCTCTCGCGTATCACGGCGGCGCGTCGATATCGGTGCGGTTCCAGGTGAGAAAGAATAACATCGTGTATTGGTTGTAAAACGTTCGACCCACGAGAGTGGCGGAAGAACCGAGAAACTCGCCCGTGCGATTGTCGTAAATGTCCAGATGGAGTCTGGCATACCCGCTTTGGTTTTGTTGTTTGTAGAGCGTCAATTCCGGAAGCGCGAATGGAATCAGCACACTCTGGACCGGCGGCATGCCGAAGAACGTGATCCCCTGCATCGTCCCGAACGATTCCGCCATGACCCGCACAAGATAGGGCGACTCCGTGTCGCGCGCCCGCACCAGATACCCTCTCCGTCCCAATTCAGCCGCGACCGTATCTCTGATGTACAGAATGTCCCGGTTGGGACTGTTCAACGAGCCCAGATCGGAATTCGTCATGCGAAGTCGGGACCGGTCACTCTCCAGACCGGTCGCATCGAGCTCAACATTCACGCCGGCAGGCAATTGCACGGTAAGATTCGTGAGCGCTTGATTCACAGCCTGCGTCAGCAGCACTTGCTCGACAGCCGTCCTGGGCGTTCTGGACAACTCTTGTTCGAGCGAGCAGCCGGGGAGCAGAGACAAAAACCCTATAAGAACAATAACCTGGATGGGCACGGCATCACCTCGGCTGAACGATGGATTCAAGTTCATGCTAATGGATTACGCCCATCTACTCAATGGGGGACATCCCTAGAGCCAGGCAGATGGCCCGCTGAAAGGATTTTCCGAGTCATGCCATACCCTCCGTAAAGGAGGAGTTATGGAGCAGCAGCACGCCAATCCTGAACCTGACCCGTCAGCATCTCGGCAGGATCCCCGCTACTACCAGATCGCCAGCCTGGGCACTCTCCTCATCTATGGTCTGTGCTGGCTCCACTTCGATCTGTCGATCCGGCAGATTGTGGTGACGATCGGCACCGCATTGCTCACTCAATATGTCGGGACCATCCTCGTCAACCTTCCGGCATTCGATGCCAAGAGCGCACTGATCTCTTCACTGTCACTGTGCCTCCTCCTGCGTACCGATGATCTCGCGGTCGCCGCATTGGCGGCCTTCCTCGCCATCGGCAGCAAGTTTGTCCTTCGCTGGCATGACAAGCACCTCTTCAATCCGACCAATCTGGCCTTGACCGTCATGCTCGGCAGCGGGCTGGGATGGATCTCGCCGGGGCAATGGGGACAGACCGCCTGGCTCGCCTTTCTCATCGCCTGCCTCGGGAGTCTGGTGGTCACCCGCGCCGCACGCGCCGATGTCACGCTGGCGTTCCTCGCCTGTTATGTCGGGCTCCTGTTCGCCCGGGCAGTTCGACTCGGTGATCCCCTCACGATTCCACTCCATCAGATCGAGAGCGGCACGCTGCTCATCTTTGCCTTCTTCATGATCTCGGACCCGAAGACCACGCCGGATTCACACATCGGACGTATCGTCTACGCACTCCTCGTGTCTTTCACCGCGCTCTATGTGCAATTCGGACTATTCAAGCCGAACGGGCCGCTTTGGGGACTCATTGCCTGCGCGCCGTTGGTGCCGGTGATCGATCAGTTACTCCCCGGCTCGCGCTACCAGTGGGCGCACGCTTCAACCGGTGGCTCTCCTCACCCGGCTCCAATACCAGTCCGCACTCTCTCCACTGTTCTGTCATCAACCAAGGAGGTTTCTATGCGACGTGCCATCATTCCGTCAGCATTATTCACCCTGGGCCTGCTCGCCTGGGGTGGCGACGCCTTAGCTTTCTGCGGGTTCTATGTTGGTAAGGCCGATACGAAACTGTTCAACAAGGCCTCCGAGGTGGTCATCGCGCGGCACGACCACAAGACCGTGATCACGATGGCGAATGACTTCAAGGGCGAGGTGAAGGAGTTCGCGCTGGTGGTGCCGGTCCCGACTGTCCTGGAGAAGGAGCAGATCCATGTGGGCGATCCGGCCCTGCTGAAACATCTAGCGGATTACTCGGCGCCTCGGCTGGTGGAATACTTCGATCAGAATCCCTGCCTCCGCTATGAGCTGATGGAACGCCGCAGCATGGACGCCATGAAGAGCGTGGCACCGTCAGCCGCGCCACGTGAACGTGACAAGGCCCTGGGCGTAACCGTGGAGGCGCAGTATACGGTCGGTGAATACGACATCCTCATTCTCTCGGGCAAGGAAAGCAGCGGCCTGGAAATCTGGTTGACCGAGAACGGCTACCGCATCCCACAAGGCGCCTCGGCAGTCCTGCAGAGTTATCTCAAACAGGGCATGAAATTCTTCGTCGCGAAGGTCAACCTCGGTGAACAAGCCAAGCTTGGCCTCACGTATCTCCGGCCGCTGCAGATCGCGTTCGAATCGCCCAAGTTCATGCTGCCGATCCGGCTCGGCACGGTCAACGCCGACGGTGCGCAGGAATTGTTCCTCTACTTCCTCACCAAGCAAGGCCGTGTCGAAACCACAAACTACCGGACGGTGCGGTTACCGGAGGCGCAGGAGGTTCCACTGTTCGTGAAAGAAAAGTTCGGCGACTTCTACCGCGACCTCTTCAGCCAGCAGGTGAAGCGGGAAAGCGAACGCGGGATCTTCATGGAATATGCCTGGGACATGAACTGGTGTGATCCCTGTGCGGCCGACCCGCTGTCGGCTGAGGAATTGCGCAGTCTCGGCGTGTTTTGGCAGGAGAGCAGCGGCCGGATGGGCAAGAGCCTGCCGATGGCCCAGAACGTCTTTCTCACGAGGCTGCACGTCCGCTACGACGCCGCGCATTTTCCCGAAGATCTGATGTTTCAGGAAACCTCGGATCGTGGCAACTATCAGGCGCGCTACATCCTGCGCCATCCGTGGACCGGCACAGAAGACTGTGCGGCTGCCACCGCGTACCGCCAACAATTACGCGAGCGATACGAGCAGGAAGCGCAGACACTCGCCTCGCTGACCGGGTGGAATATCGGCGAGATCCGCCACACCATGAAATTGGCATCTCTTCCGGCCGGGAAGGAGAAGAAGTGGTATCAGCGTTTGTGGGACAACTAGCAGCGAGAGAAACCGGAGGCCGGAACGCCGGCCTCCGTCACGCCACCTTCGCTGTATGCAGATGCGATATCGGGCAGGAACTTACTTCGTCGCGCAATCGCCCGTGCGTTTGCCATCGACCTTCATCGTCACCGACAGGGCCTTGTCGCCCTTAGGGGTCGCTTTGCGGACCACAGAAAAACCGGTGGTCGAGACCGTGCCTTCGACGCGGGTCATCGCATAGAGGCCTTCAATATCGTAACTGACCGTCCCGCCATGCATCGACACGTTCATGACCTTGTTGGCCGGATTGGGTTTGAATCCGTTTAAGGCATAATAATTAAACACCGCATCCGGGTTCGCCAGATGTTCTTCCTTCACACATCGGGTATGGGTGTCCGGCTTGCCGGCTTCCCCGCTGCTGCTCTCGGTCACGGCTGTCACCTGATACTCACCCGGCTTCAGCGGAACCGTCTCGGCCCGCACCAATGGCGCTGCACAGAGGATTCCTGCGATCACACACAAGCCCATGCCTACCTTCATCGTCGCCCCTCCTTGTGATACCGGGGTGCGTCTGCTCCTGGCTCATCACAGCGACCAGGCCGCCTCGCCCGAATTCGTGCCCCATCAAGGACCCGGCGATTGTGCTGATGCCTGGGGATATTGTCAACCGTTACCTCCTTCGAACAGACTCAACCTCTGACGACCAAGGGCCGGCCTAGGCTCATTTCCGTGTCGACTATGCTATAGTCGGCCACCATCACTCCATGTGGCCGCATGAAAGGAGCACTACGTATGACTGGACACCGTCGTTCGCTCATCGCCGCAGTCAGCGGACTTTCACTCCTGGCGTTGCTCTCAGCCTGTTCGTTCAAGGCCACCTTTAAAGAGACCACCGACACCACATCGAATATCACCGGCACCACGTCCGGGCGCATCTGGTGGAATGAAGACGGCCTGCTGAAATCTGAGCACAAGGTAGCCGCCTTCACCGCGTATAATGCAGACAATTTGGAAGCTGATGCGGCGCGGGGTCACGGCGAATATCTCGCGTCGTTGGACGCCCTCAGCCATCTACCGGATGCGGCGGTGTTTCAACCGGCGGCGCAGGCTGCGTTCAGCCGCTGGAGCCAGGCCGGCTCCTTGTCAGCCACCGAGCTGGTCAAGGCTTTACAAACCGCGCACCGCTGACGACACAGACCGATCACCGGGCAGCACAGGCAGATTGCACCTCACCGGAGTTCGATACGGACATGAACGCGCCGCGCAATCCCCTCTCGATCCATCGGATCTTTCACCCCACGGATTTTTCGCAGGACAGTCAGGTGGCATTCGTCCACGCGCTCAAACTGGCGTTGGTCTTCCGCGCCGAGCTGACCATCATGCATGTGGATCCCGACGTCTCGCCGGAAGGGTTCGAGGATTTTCCCCGCATCCGTCCGACCCTCGCGCAGTGGGGACTCCTTCCGGAATCCAGTTCCAAAAGCGATGTGACCACGCTTGGCATCCGGATCAGAAAAGTTCGCGCCCTGGCGGCCGACGCCAAGCAGGCCATCATGCATCATTTGACCGCGACACCAACCGATCTCATGGTTCTGGCGACGCACAAGCACGAGGGGTTTGCCGGATGGATTCATCACGCGGTCGCTGAGCCCGTTTCGCGCGAAATGCATGTCACCACGCTGTTCGTCCCATCCAACGTCGCGGGATTTGTCTCTCGCACCACCGGCGAAACCTCACTGCATCGCGTGCTTCTGCCGATCTCGAGCCATCCCCCCTCTCAACCCGCCATCGATGCCGCGACCGTGCTGGTGTCCCAATTGAGCAAGCCACCGGTCACGATGACGCTTATCCATGCAGGCGCGGAAGCCGATGTTGAGACACTGGCGCTTCCGCAGAAGGCGGACTGGTCCTGGAATCAGTTGTTTGGAAAGGGCGATCCCGTCGAATGGATTCTCGCGGCAGGTGCCGAATTCGATGTGGATGTGATTGTGATGGCAACCAAAGGGCAGGACAGCTTGCTCGACATGTTACGCGGCAGCACCACGGAACGGGTCTTGCGCGGAGCGCGATGCCCGTTGCTCGCCATCCCCGCGCCGCTTATCTGATCAGGATCGCAGATCCCGTTGTGCCACTTCGAGGATGGGCGGCTCCTGCCGATCAGTCGCACTTCTCCCGGTCACGGTGCGAATGACGACGCCCTCGCGAAACACCACAAAGTTCGACGGGACCGCTGCGATACGAGGTCCCGGCAGAATGATCCCGGCCAGGTTCAACGGATCGGCGGCCGAAATTTTGATCTCCTGCTGGGTGGCGGTGCCTGGACGCTTTTTCAATGCCCGCAATGCTTCCAGCGCCTCGGGCAAGGCGAACTGTTCTCCCGTGAACCCGCTGACGAACCGCCCCCCGCGTAGCTCCCCCGTCGATTCCAGGCGCCGGTAACAGACCAACAGATCCCGCCAGGAAGACACGATCGATTCGCGCGCCAACAGATCCCGGAATACCACGCCATATCGCTGCAGCAGTTGCCGCGCAATACGTTCGGTGGCCTGCGCCCTTTCTGAGGAACCCACAACATGGGCCGACGAAGACGATGCTCGCAAGGTCGTCGCGGCCTGAGGACCGGTCTGTGATTGTCCGACGGCCGGCCTCAAAAGCGACCAGCGTCCACCGACATGGCGAGGCCGGCGATTCCGATCGGACGCCTCCGCCCGACGGCGGCGCGGATCGATGAGCGCTCGCAGATTGTCGAACCCGTCAGCCGTGACCAGGCCGGCCGCGACCAATTCCCAGAGGCCATCCTCCACTTCCGACGCCAACAAACGGGCACCGTGCAGCAGCTCACTGAAAAAGCTCGCACCACGCTGCTGCAAACAACGGCGAATGGCCTGAGCCGAGACGCTGAGTTTGGAGGACAGATCCAATCGGGCCAAATCCTCGCCAGTCGCCTCCAACAGCACCGGAGCATCTTCTCGCGCAAACAGACTGACCGGCGCGACCCGCGTCGGAACCACACGCCGCCCCGGCAACAGGGCGAGCTCCTGCATGAGCCGCGGATGCGGCGTGATACGCCCCCACATCAGCGCGCCGCCCAAACAGAGCCGGTCCAGCCATTCCGGTTGATACTTGGCCAAACGAACCCGGAGAATCTGCGCCTCCCAGGCCGATGCGGCAGCTTCAAACCCTCCGAGCTGCTTCGCCACCTCCAAGAGTCCGGCCTCTCCATGAAGACGCGCCCCCGGTGACGCGTGCTGCCACTGGAATAAAAACCGCATGAACTCGGCGGCAGTGACAGGTTCAATCTCCTTGCGTAACCGTCCGACCGTGAGGCGGTGAATTCTGGCCAACAGCCGCCGATGACACCATTCCACCACCCCATCCGTGGTGTGGGACACCTGCGTTGAAAACCGCCCTCGAAGCACGTGGCCCTGCGCTTCGAGTCGCAACATCGCGCCGTCGACATCCGGCACCGTCAGGCCCAGACGCGCAGCCAGATCAGCGGCCGTAACCGGCCCCACACTTTCCATCCAGCCTAAGACAATGCGCTGCAACACCTCTTCCCGTTCCAGCGAAGGCTCATGAGTCGGTGCCGATTCCGGATCGATCCGGGTATCCGGAAAGAGCAGGCCCCCGTACTGATGATTCTCGGCGGCCACCCATCCCTGTTTGTTATCACCCCGCCACAGCGTGGCGACCCGGCCTGCGACCTCGAGCCTCGGCACGAGCAAGTCCCATCCCGGCATACAGGCGCAGGGCACCCAGCCGAGCGTCAACAGCGCATCGTGCAATTCCTCTGCATCACGCACATCAGGCCAGGACTCTTCTCTGACCTGATCGATGGCCGACTGGTCCAACGCGCCCATCTCCCCGGCCAGTGCAGCCGGAAGCGTGCGCCGCATATCCACGGCTCGTGCCCGCCGCTCTTCGAGCGGCGCATCGTCGAGATACGCATAAGGGTTGGCATTCAAAATCTCGTGGCAAAAAGCGGACGGCATCGGCGTATCGACAGCGACGCAGGCAATCGCGCCGGATTCGATTCGGTTCAGCACCGCCGCTAACCCGTCAATGTCCATCGCTTCCGTCAGGCAATCCCGGATCGTCTCTTGCGCCAACGGGTGGTCAGGAATCTGGCGCTCCGTGCGTTCTCCTTGGAAATTGTCCTGGCAGGCGATGGCATCCGGGAACACGGCGGCGAGGAGATCTTCGGCGCGCATACGTTGAATCTGAGGCGGCACCCGCTTCCCTCCGGCAAATCGGAGCAGCGCCAGGGCTCGGGACGCATTCCATCGCCACCGTGTCATGAACATCGGCGCCTGCAGCACGGCCTGAGTCAACACGTCGCGCAGAGTCTTGACGTTCAGAAAGGCGAAAACCGTCTCGAGCGGAAAACTGTGCTTTTCGCCCAGCGACAGTACGATCCCCTCATCCGTCGCCGCGGCTTGCAGTTCAAAATCGAAGGTCACGCAAAAGCGTTTCCGCAGGGCCAGCCCCCAGGCGCGGTTCACCCTGCCGCCGAACGGGGCATGGATGACCAGCTGCATCCCCCCGCTTTCATCGAAGAATCGTTCCGCCACGATCGTGTGTTGCGTGGGCACCGTCCCCAGAACGGATTTGCCGGCCAGGATATATTGAACCGCTTGCTCCGCCCCCCGCTGATCGAGACCGCATTCCTGTTTGAGCCATTGCACCGGCGGCGCGGAAGGAGGAGGCGCCGGCACATTCGGATCGAGACGATGGTCGAGATCGGCTCTGAGGCGCGCAACTTCTGCCGACAAGTCCGCCGTGCGTGCCGGCGCTTCCCCGCGCCAGAACGGAATGGTCGGCGGTGCACCCTGCGCATCTTCGACACGCATCTTGCCGGTTTCGACGCCCTTGATGCGCCAGGACGTGTTCCCCAATAGAATAATGTCTCCCGCCAGACTCTCGACGGCGAAGTCCTCGTCGACGGATCCCACCACCGTGCCGTCCGGTTCGGCAATGACTGCGTAGTTTGCTGTGTCGGGAATGGCGCCGCCCGAAGTAATAGCGGCCAATCTGGCCCCGCGGCGCCCGCGAATCTGATGGTTGATGCGGTCGTGATGCACATAGGCTCGGCCCCGGCCCCGACTGGTCGCAAATCCGTCGGCCAGCATGGCAATCACCGCGTCGAAGGTCTCGCGGGTGAGATCACGAAAGGGCATGGCCCGGCAACACAACTTATACAGCTCCGTCTCATCCCAGGCCTGAGTGGCCGATGCCGCGACGATCTGTTGCGCCAGGACATCAAGCGGTGCGGGC
>ERZ724526.599-NODE-599-length-20447-cov-7.492987_pt1 | contig 20447 bp, 20 predicted proteins | sample MGYA00376059_ERZ724526 | MGnify/ENA primary metagenome ERZ724526 (study PRJEB28724, sample SAMN07190883) | activated sludge metagenome | isolation source: activated sludge of sewage treatment plant in Hong Hong | place: Hong Kong | collected 2016-03-17 ...
CCGCGACTGGCCATGATTGTGGTGATTGACGAACCGCGCGGCGAAGGCTGGGGTGGTGTGGTGGCGGCTCCGGTGTTCCGGCGGGTCGGCGAGCAGGTGCTCAATTATCTGGGTGTCGCAGTCGATGAACCGGTCAAGTTGGCGATGGCGGGGCTGGAATCCTGATATGACGTTGGATGAGCTGATCAGTCCCATTCAGGGGCGCCTTGGAGTGCTGGAGCGGAGCGGAGATCAGCGCGTGGCCATTGACGCGTTGACCGATGATTCCCGGCACGTCCAGCCCGGTGCGCTCTTTGTGGCCGTGCAGGGAGAGCGGGTCGACGGCCACGAGTTTCTAGACCGTGTCGTGAAGGCGGGGGCTGCGGCCGTCGTCGTGGGTCGCCACAGTCAGGTCGGATCGACGCCGTGTATCCGTGTGCAGGATTCCCGGGCGGCGTTGGGAATGGTGGGAAGCCGATTTTATGGAGATCCTTCTGCTGCGCTCCGCATGGTCGGAGTGACGGGGACCAACGGGAAGACCACGACGACGTATGTCGTGAAAACCATGCTGGAGGCCGCGAATCGGCAGGTCGGTCTCATCGGCACGGTCGCGTACCTCGTCGGAAAAGAATCCATTCCGGCGTCGCATACCACCCCCGGTGCGTTGGAGTTGCAGAAATTATTTGCACGAATGGTCGAGAAGAGGTTGGATACGGTCGTCATGGAAGTGTCGTCTCACGCCTTGGCCCTTGATCGCACCGCCGGCTCGGAATTCGATGTCGCCGTGTTTACCAACCTCACGCAGGACCATTTGGACTTCCATCTGGATATGGAACGGTACTTCCAGGCGAAGCGCAAGTTGTTCGCCGAACTCGGCCAGCCTGGCTCGCGCAAGACGAAAAAGCGGGCCATCATCAATGCGGATGATCCCTGGGGCGCACGGATGCGCGAAGCCTGCACGGTCCCGGTGTGGACCTATGGGTTGCATCAACAGGCCGACATCCATGCGGACGAGGTGACATTGTCGCCTGCGGGCACCAGTTTTACGTTGCGCACCCCGGCCGGTACATGCCCGATTCAGAGTCGCCTGGTCGGAGAACACAACGTCTCGAACCTGCTTGCCGCGATCGGGGTCGTGCTCCACGAAGGATTAACACTGGAGCAAGTCCGTGCCGCGGTGGGCGCTGTCTCCAATGTACCGGGGCGATTCGAACGGGTTGACGCAGGACAGGACTTCACGGTGGTGGTGGACTATGCGCATACCGAAGATGCCTTGGTCCGATTATTGACCGCGGCCCAGGCGCTTCGCACGGGGCGTATCATTACCCTGTTTGGATGTGGTGGCGACCGGGATCGCACCAAGCGTCCCAAGATGGGTCGCGCTGCGGTTCAGTATAGTGACGTGGTGATCCTGACATCGGACAATCCGCGCACGGAAGACCCGGCGTCCATTCTCAGCGAAGTCGAGGTCGGGGTGAAGGACGCGCTGACGGCTCGCAGTCATGTTCGATATCGGATGATTGCGGATCGACGCGCAGCAATCGAGGCTGCCATCAACGAGGCGAAGGCCGGCGATATGGTGTTGATTGCGGGAAAAGGCCACGAGGACTATCAGATCGTGGGGACGACGAAACATCACTTCGACGATCGGGAAGTGGCGCGTGAGATGATTCAGGCGCGCCGATCCTGACGCTCAGCGAGGCATGACATGCGGGAGCATGGACATCGTGGCGTAATGGCGTTGTTTACGGTCGAAGAAATTTGTGAAGTGTTGAGCGCTAAGTCGCCGACTGGCTTGAGTCCGCAAGATTTGAAGCAGCGGATTCGCCGGGTGGTGACCGATTCTCGCCTGGTGCGAAAAGGTGATCTGTTCATCGCGTTCCAGGGAGAGCGATTCGACGCGCATACGTTCGTGCCGAAAGTCTTTGCGCAAGGCGCCGTTTGTGCAATCGTGCAGGAGGACTACCGCCTTCCGCCGATGAAGCCGCGAGCCGGCGCACCGATTGTGCTCGGCGTGAGAGATACGCTCGAAGCCTTTCAGCGGTTGGCGACGCACTATCGCAACCGGTTTGCCATCCCGGTGATCGCCATCACGGGGAGCAACGGGAAGACGACGACGAAGGAGATGGTCGCTCATGTGGTCGCACAGCGGTGGAAAACGCTCAAGACCGAGGGCAATCTGAATAATCGCATCGGCGTGCCGCAGACATTGTTCCAGCTGGCGCCGCGGCATCAGGCTGCGGTGATCGAAATGGGCGTCGATCAGCAGGGGCAAACGACCCGGCTGTGCGAAATCGCGAGACCGACGGTCGGCGTGATTACCAATATCGGACCGGACCATCTGGAATTTTTCGGCAGCATGGAAGGGTCCGCGCAAGCCAAGGCCGAGTTGCTCGATCATCTGCCGCAAGACGGGTCGGTGGTGCTGAACGCCGACGATGAGTATTTCGATTATCTGGCTGCCCGTGCTCAATGCCGGGTGGTCGCGTTTGGTTCGTCATCCAAGGCAGCCGTTCGTGCCGCGAATGTGCGAACCGATGACAAGGGGGGCACGCTCTTCGGACTGGTGCTTCCCGGAAAGACGCGTCAGACGGAGGTTCGTATCCGGACTCAGGGGCAACACAACGTGAGTAATGCCCTGGCGGCGGCCGCCGTGGGACATGCCTTGGGGCTGTCCGGCGCGGCTATCGCCGAAGGATTGGCGAAGTTTCGTCCGGCCGCGATGCGATCACAGATCAGTTCTTCGCATGGTGTGCAGGTCATCAATGATTGTTACAACGCCAATCCCGCGTCCATGAAGGCCGCCATCCAGCTCCTGGCGCAATTGGGGCGTGACAAACGATCGATCGCGGCTCTGGGTGACATGCTGGAGTTAGGGGCGGATACCAAACGCATGCATCGGGACGTCGGAGCGTTTCTCGCCGAGCAAGGGATCGGGCACCTGATGGCCTGTGGTGTCTTGGGACGGGAGCTGGCGGCCGGTGCACGTCAAGCGGGCATGCCGGCTGATCGGATTACAGAACATCCGGATGCCCAGGCCGCAGCCACGGCTTTGGCACGGATGGTGCGACAGGGCGACGTGGTGTTGGTCAAGGCGTCGCGCGGGATGCGGATGGAACAGGTCGTCGACGCGCTGACCGGCATGCGACGCGTGGCGAAAAAGGCCTGTTAGCCACACTTAAAGGAATTTTAGAATCCGCCGATTTTGGGCGGGCAAAGAAGCCGTAGGATGTTATACAACTGGCTCTATCCACTTCATACACAGTTTTCGTTCCTGAACGTCTTTCGCTATCAGAGTTTCCGGATCATCTACGCAGCGGTCACCGCGTTTCTCATCGCCTTTGTGATGGCGCCCTGGGTCATCCGGAAATTGCAGGAGATTAAACTCGGCCAGCAGATTCGCGACGACGGGCCGAAGCGGCACTTGGCCAAGAGTGGAACGCCGACGATGGGCGGCATTCTCATTATCTTTGCGGTCGTGCTCTCCACGCTCTTGTGGGCCGACATGACCAACCGCTACGTGTGGTTGGTGGTGGTGGCGACCGTCGGCTTCGGCGCCGTGGGATTTGCCGACGACTATCTGAAATTCATCAAGCGCCAATCCAAAGGACTGTCGGCCGCGCAAAAATTTTCCGGCCAGTTCCTCGTGGCGTTGGCCATCGGCGTCTTTCTCTACACCCTCCCGAGCTACACGACCAAACTCAGCGTGCCCTTCTTCAAGTTTTTTACGCCGGACTTGGGCTGGTTCTACATTGTGTTCGTCATCCTTGTCATCGTCGGCAGTTCCAATGCCGTCAATTTGACGGACGGGCTCGATGGATTAGCGATCGGCCCCGTCATGATCGCCTCGCTGGCCTATACGATCGTGGCGTATGTGACGGGGAATCGGGTCATGGCCGAATATTTGCTTATCCCGTACATCGAAGGCGCCGGAGAAATCGCCATTTTTACCGGTGCGATTTTAGGATCGAGTCTGGGGTTCCTTTGGTTCAACACGTACCCGGCTTCCGTCTTCATGGGCGACGTGGGGTCGCTTCCCTTAGGCGCGGCGCTGGGAACGGTGGCCGTGATCAGCAAGCATGAACTGCTGCTCCTCTTGGTGGGCGGAGTGTTCGTCATCGAAGCCCTGTCGGTCATCTTGCAGGTTGGATCCTATAAATTGCGGGGCAAGCGCATTTTCAATATGGCGCCGATCCATCATCACTTTGAGATGAAAGGATGGGACGAGCCGAAGGTCGTCGTGCGCCTGTGGATTATTGCCATTTTGTTGGCGTTGCTGAGCTTGAGCACGCTCAAATTGCGGTAGACGGAATCGTATGGACGTCAAGGGTCTTCAAGTCACGGTCGTTGGTCTCGCCAGGAGCGGCGTCGGCGCTGCGCGGCTGTTGAACTATCTTGGGGCACGGGTCACCGTGGCCGACCGGAAAGAGCCGCAGGAACTCGCGGCCATCCTCTCCCAGTTGGATCAGTCGGGCATTGCCGTCAAGGTGGGAGCCCAGTATGAATCCGCCCTCGAGGGCGCGGATCTGGTCGTGATCAGCCCCGGAGTGCCGACACAGCTGGATGCGCTCAACCGTGTGCGTGCTCGCGGGGTGCGAGTGATCGGCGAACTGGAATTGGCGTCACGGTATATGACCGCGCCGATCGTGGCGGTGACCGGAACCAACGGAAAAAGCACCACGGTGACGTTGATCGGCAAGTTTCTGAAGGAAAGCGGAAAGAGAGCCTTCGTGGGGGGCAATCTCGGCATCGCAGCCAGTGAAGCGGCTCTCGCCTGTGTGCAGGCCAAGCCCGGGAGTCCTGCGCCCTATGAGTATGTGGTCTTGGAAACCTCGAGCTTTCAGCTGGAAACAATTGAGCAGTTCCATCCATTCATTGCATCGATCCTGAACGTGACGCTCGACCATATGGACCGTTACAACTCGGTAGAAGATTATGTGGCGGCCAAGGCGCGGATTTTCACGAATCAAACGGCCGGTGACTATTCCCTGTTCAATCTGGACGACACGCGAGTCGCTGCGCTGCGCGGGAATACAAAAGCTGCCGTCCTCGGCTTCAGCCGGAGCGGCGCCACGGTTTCCGGCGTGGCCGGCGCCACGGTGCTGGACGGCGATCTGATCGTGACGACGGTGCGGGGACAGCGCGAGGAAATCTGTCGCCGGGGCGACATGCGATTGATCGGACTCCACAATGTGGAGAACGTGATGGCGGCCGTGACCTATGGTCTGCTGTGCGGTTGTTCCATCGAAGCGATCCGCGCCGTACTGCGATCCTTTCCCGGCCTGGAGCATGCCTTGGAAGTGGTGCGTGAGCGCCGGGGCGTCCGGTACGTGAATGATTCCAAAGGCACGAATGTCGATGCGGTATTGAAAGCCCTGGAAGGTATCGAACAGCCGATCTGGTTGATCGCCGGCGGACGTGACAAGGGCGGTGATTTCTCCCGTCTTGAAGGGGCGATTCGTGAACGGGTGAAGGGGCTCATTCTAATAGGCGAAGCCGCAGGCCGCATCCAAGCGGCGATGGGTGATTTTGACCGGTGTCGTCCTGCAGCGACCCTCCGCGATGCCGTGGAGCTTGCTGCTCGCGAGGCGCAGCCCGGTGAGGTGGTCCTACTCTCGCCGGCCTGCGCCAGTTTTGACATGTTTGCGGATTATCAAGACCGGGGCCGGCAATTCAAGGCGCTGGTCCAGGCGCTTCCGGCGTGAGACCGGGAGTCGCGCGGAGGAACGACAACTGAACGATGGCACAGCATGCGCTCGGGACTCTGATGTTGCCCTGGTCGACTACGACTCAGCGGGCGTCCAAGCGCGTGCCGGTGGACCCGGCACTGTTGGCGGTCACCCTGATCCTGGCCCTGATCGGTGTGGTGATGGTGTTCAGCGCCAGTGCCGTTGTGGCGGGCAACCGGTTTCACGATCCGTGGTATTTCCTCAAACGGCAGGTCGCCTGGTTGGGCGTCGGCCTGCTGGTCATGCATCTCATCTCGCGGATCGACTACACAATCTGGAAGAAACTGGCGATCCCCCTGCTCTGCGGGGCTACGCTGTTGCTCGTGTTGGTGCTCATTCCATCGCTCGGGAATGTGGCCAAGGGGGCACGGCGGTGGCTCCATCTGGGGCCGATCAATATTCAGCCGGCCGAGGTGGCGAAATTCGTGGCCGTCATCTATGCGGCTGCCTATCTGACGAAGAAGCAGGATCAGATTACGCAATTCGCGCGGGGCTTGTTGCCGCCGCTGATCGTCATTGGTTTGCTGAGCGGTTTGGTGCTGCTGGAGCCGGACCTGGGCACCGTCGTGGTCATGGGACTCGTGGTGGTGACGTTGCTGTTTCTCGCAGGGGCGCGGATCAAGCACCTGGCGATTCTCTCCTTGTGCGCCTTAATTGGGGTGGCCGGGCTTATTTTGACGTCACCGTACCGTTGGAAACGGTTTCTCATGTTCTTGGATCCCACGAAGGATCCTTCCGGAGCGGGCTTTCAAATCACGCAGTCGTTTTTAGCCTTCGGAAGCGGTGGGCCGTTCGGAGTCGGTTTGGGAGAGGGCAAACAGAAATTATTCTTCCTGCCGGAGGCGCACACAGATTTTGTGCTCGCGTTGGTCGGCGAGGAGTTGGGGTTGTTGGGCACCGTGACGATCGTGTTGCTCTTCGGTCTCTTCGTGATCAAAGGCTTTCAGATTGCGGGCCGGGCGAGGAATGCATTCGGAAAACATCTGGCGATGGGCATCACGATGTTGATCGGCATGCAGGCGCTGGTCAATGCGGGTGTGGTCACGGGACTGTTACCCACCAAGGGGTTGACGCTCCCCTTCGTCAGTTACGGCGGCTCTTCGCTGGTAGCCAATCTGTTCGGCGTTGGGATTCTGTTGAATATCTCACGCGACCGGCAGGGCGGCCATGGCGGGCAAGAAGGCGGCGGATCACGGGGCGCGCGAAAGCGCGGGGTCATCACGGAATGAACATCGTGATTGCAGCAGGAGGCACAGGGGGGCATCTGTATCCGGCCATCGCCGTGGCGCGTGAATTTTTGCGGCGAGATCCATCGACCCGCATCCTCTTCGTCGGGACGACGCGTGGCATTGAGCAAAAGGTGCTGGCCCATGAAGGGCTTCCGTTGCGGTGCATCACGGCGCATCCGTTTATGGGCAAGAGCCCGGTTGAGATGGTGAAAGCTCTGATCACTCTGCCGGTGAGTCTTTGGCAATCGCTCGGCGTGCTGAAACAGCAGAGCGCCGATCTGGTGTTCGGCGTAGGGGGATACACCAGCCCAGCCATGCTGGTGGCGGCGTTTTTGAGCCGAGTCCCCGGCGTGATTCTCGAGCCCAATGCCTACCCGGGGCTGGCGAATAAAGCCGTCGCGCCGCTCGTGCAGCGCATCTTTCTGGCCTTCGAGTCCACGAAACAATTTTTCGATCGACGCAAGACGAGCGTGGTCGGGGTGCCGGTGAGGCAAGCCTTCTTGGATTCGTCCTCCCCCGAGACGGCACGGAGCGAGACCGGACCGAAGCGGCACCTGTTGATTTTCGGCGGCAGTCAGGGAGCGAAGGCCATCAACTCGGCAGTGATTGACGCGTTGCCTATGCTCGCCACCATGAATACCCGGTTGACCATCACGCACCAAACCGGCGAGGCGGATCATGCGCGAGTTGCGGCGGCGTATCAGCAAGCAGGAATCTCTGCGCAGGTGGTCCCGTTTCTGTACGACATGCCCACGGCGCTTCGCGCCGCAGATCTCGTGGTGGCGCGGGCCGGAGCCATGACGATTGCCGAATTGACTGTCTGCGGGAAGCCCGCGATTCTGATCCCGCTCCCCACGGCTATTTACAATCATCAGTTGCGGAACGCAGAAGTGATGGCGAAGGCAGGCGGGGCAGTCCTTCTGCCCCAGGCGGAATTGACCGGTGCGGCTCTTGCCCATGCCATGACGGAAATTTTCAGCGATCAGCAACGTTTGGAGACCATGAGCCGGCACAGCTGGAATATGCGGCGCAGTGATGCGGCGGAAACCATTGTGCGTGAATGTTATGACGTCATAAGGAGGCGCCATGAGGCCAGCGACAGCGCTCGCGCCCTATGAACAACGAGAGCGGGAGAGACAGCAACAGGATCGGAACAGCGGACAGCGATCATTTCGAGGACAGGAGCTAAGGCGGACAGCGATGTTCAGAAAGACACAACATATTCATCTGGTGGGCATCGGCGGATCCGGGATGAGCGGTATCGCCGAGGTGTTGTTGACGCTCGGATACAAAGTCAGCGGGTCGGACCTCAGCCAGTCTGAAACGACGCGCCGGCTTGAAGAGCTGGGAGGGCGCATCGCCATCGGCCATCATGAGGCCAATATCGGCGAGGCACAAGTGGTGGTGATTTCCTCCGCGGTGGCGGCGACCAATCCTGAGGTGGTGGCGGCAAAAGCGCGTCAGATTCCGGTCATTCCGCGCGCTGAAATGTTGGCCGAACTGATGCGGCTGAAGTTCGGCGTGGCGATCGCCGGGGCGCATGGCAAAACCACCACGACGTCAATGGTGGCCAATGTGCTGGCGCAGGGCGGGCTGGATCCGACCATGGTGATCGGCGGCAAGGTGAACGCGCTGGGAAGCCATGCCCGGTTGGGGCGAGGCGATCTGCTCATCGCGGAAGCCGACGAAAGCGACGGCTCGTTTCTCCGTCTGGCGCCGACCATCGCCGCCGTCACGAATATCGATCGTGAGCATCTGGATCATTACGGCAGCATGGAGCGGCTCAACGACAGTTTCCTCGAATTTGTGAACAAGGTCCCGTTCTACGGCCTGGCCGTGCTCTGCTCCGATGACGAACGGCTGCGCAATCTGTTGCCGCGCGTGGTGAAACGATTCCAGACTTATGGGCTGAACGAATATCCCGACCATGTGCCGGATTTTCGTGCCACCGACATCACCTTGCGGCAATGGGGATCTGAGTTCCGGGTATTCTTCCGCGGACGCAACCTGGGGCCGTTCCGGTTGGCCATTCCCGGAATCCACAATGTGTCGAATTCGCTGGTTGCAATTGCGATCGGCATGGAGCTGGATATCCCGGTTGATCTCATCCGGAAAGGCCTGGCAGCGTTCAGCGGCGTCGAACGCCGGTTTCATCTGCGCGGGGAAAAGGCCGGCATCATGGTGGTGGACGATTACGGCCATCATCCGACCGAAGTGCGGGCCACAATTGCGGCTGCGAAGCAGGGCTGGGACCGGCGCGTGGTCGTGCTCTTTCAACCTCACCGCTATAGCCGCTCACGCGATTTGATGCAGGAGTTTTCCCATGCATTCGATCAAGCCGATGCGCTCTTTATGACGGAGATCTATGCCGCCGGCGAGCAACCGATTCCCGGCGTGTCCGGCGCCAAGTTGGTCGAAGCGGTGAAGGCTGCGGGCCATCCTTCGGCCACCTTCGTCGAGCGGAAGGAAACTCTGGCCGAGCAGGTACTGCCGACGCTGAAATCGGGGGATCTCGTGATCACGCTCGGCGCGGGAGATATTTGGAAGGCGGGATTGGGCATCCTCGATCGATTGCCGGCCTGAGGGCGATGAGAGGCAGGAACGGTGTCACGTGTGGCGCGGAAAGAGCAATCGGCGAGAACGAGGAAAGACTGGGCGCGCATCCTTGAGGGAATTCGTGGAACGATCACTTACGAGGCGTCGCTGCAATCCTATACGTCGTTCCGCATCGGGGGACCGGCCGAAGTCCTGGTGGAGCCGGCCGATGTGGACGATTTGTGCCGGGTGGTGGCGCAGGCTCACGCCGAACGCCTCCCGATTTTCGTGGTGGGTGGGACGAATCTGCTCGTTCGTGACGGGGGAATCCGCGGCCTCGTGCTTAGCCTCCGGCAGCTCAAGGCCATCCGCCAGGAGCCGGGATCTGTCCTCTATGCGGAGGGGGGCGTGGGCATGCCGACGTTGATCGGGTATGCCATCCGCCGCTCGCTGGCAGGGCTGGAATGGGGCGCGGGGATTCCCGGCACGGTGGCCGGTTGTGTGGTGATGAACGCGGGGACGCGCTTGGGTGAAATGAAGGATTCGGTCAAGGCCGTGCGCATGGTGGATCCGAAGGGGCGGGTGATGGACATTCCGGCCGCCGAGATCCCGTTCAGTTACCGGAAGGCACATCTGCCGCGCGGGATCGTAGCAGCAGTGTGGCTGCAATTGAAGCCCGGCGCGCACGATCAGATCGAAAAGACCGTGAAAGAGTATTTGCAGTATCGCAAGATCACCCAGCCCTTGACGCTCCCCAGCGCCGGCTGCGTGTTCAAGAATCCTCCGCAGGATTCCGCCGGGCGTTTAGTTGACGTCGCAGGGCTCAAGGGTGCGCGTGTCGGGGATGCGCAGGTCTCAGAGAAGCACGCCAATTTCATGGTGAACCTCGGGCATGCGCGCGCGGCGGATGTGCTGGCCTTGATCAGGAAAGTGCGCGCGGGAGTGAAGAAGGCCTCGGGCGTCACACTGGAATTGGAATTGAAGGTGGTCGGTCAGGCCTGAGGCCGATCGATGAAGGGAGTGCATGTGACGGAACGGAAGCCGCTGACTCGTTCGAAAATCGGGGTGTTGATGGGGGGGCAGTCCTCGGAACGCGAAGTCTCCCTCAAGACAGGCGAAGCCGTGTACCGGTCGCTTGTGCGCAGCGGTTACGACGCGGTGGCAATCGACGTGGGCCCGGGGTTGTCTCAGACCTTGCAAGACCAGGCGATCGAAGTGGCGTTCCTGGCATTACATGGACCAGGCGGGGAAGACGGCGCCATCCAGGGATTTCTGGAAACCCTCGGTATTCCCTACACAGGATCCGGCGTGCGCGCCAGCGCCATCGGCATGCATAAGGTGGTGACCAAAACAGAGCTGGCCGCCCAAGGTATTCCGGTGCCGCGCGGCACGGTCGTGTGGCGCGGCACAGCGCCCACGTTGAATCGTATCCTGACGAGCTGCAAATTGAAGTTGCCGATCGTCGTGAAACCGGCGAGCCAGGGGTCGACCATCGGCGTCACCATCGTTCGCCAACCCTCGCAGTGGAAAGAGGCACTGAAGGTGGCCCATCGATACGATCCAGAAGCGATGGTCGAGGCGTTTATCCCCGGTCACGAAGTCACGTTGTCGTTGTTAGGGACTGCTGATGGGAGCGTTGCCGGATTGCCTGCTGTGGAGATTGTCGCACCGGACGGGTTTTATGATTTTTCGGCCAAGTACGAGAAGGGCCGCACGCAGTATCTTTGCCCGGCTCCACTGCCTGCTGCAGTGAGCCGCGACATCAAGCAATTGGCCATCCGCACGTATCAGGCTTTGGGCTGCAACGGAGCGGCGCGGGTGGATTTTCGTATTACGGCCAAAGGCAAACCCTATGTGCTGGAAATCAACACGGTCCCGGGAATGACGGAGACGAGTCTGTTGCCAATGGCGGCAGGCAAAGCCGGTCTGTCATACGATGCGTTGACGGAGCAGATCCTCCAATCCGCCCTTCGGCGGGCTGGAACGGGATTATTTCGAGCCGTGAGGTAACGATGCCGCTCAGGTGGCGGAACACGCGACCGGCCAAACTCAATCCGCGGGCGAATGCCCGTTCGGAATCGGGCCTGGAACGTCGTCGTGGCGGAGCGACAGGCGGGTATTGGACACGGCTTGGGCGAGGCCTGCTGATTACCTTGCGAGTCATCGCCACGGTGACGGTCCTGGTCGGCGGCTGTTCGGGGCTTTTTGTGCTGGCGCGCGAAATAGGGCCGCTGACGCGCGAGTGGTTTCTGGTGCGCTCCGTGTCGGTGAATGGTCTGCATCACGTGACCAGAAAAGAGGTGATCGGTCGGCTGGCGCTCAAACCGGATACCGCGCTCTATTCCATCAATCCGACGTGGTTGGCGGAACGGATCAAGACCCATCCCTGGATCAAGGATGCAACCGTGGTGTTAAAGCCGCTGCACGAAATCCATATCGACATCGTCGAACGGGAGCCGGCGGTGGTCGTCCGCACGCTGGCGGAAAATTTATTGACCGATGCCGAAGGGGTTTTGCTGGCGCGCCTGGGGTCCAGCGATGACCCGACGCTTCCCATCCTGTCGGGGGTCGATGGCAAGCGGCTGGCACAAGGCCGGGCAGAGGATCGCCGCCCGGTGCAGGTGGGGGCGGCCTTGGCGCGCATGGTGGGGCAGACCACCGGCGGTCGGCCGGACATCAATGTGGGGAATTTGAATAATCTGGTCGTTGAGGTACAGGGCGTCACGTTTCAGTTCAGTGAATCATCGATGAATCAGCAATGGTCTCGGTTTTTGAAAATGCGGCCCGCACTGCGTGATGTGGCCTTTGACGGCGAGGGCGCCAGAGCGAACGAAATCGATCTTCGCTTTGCCGACCGCGTCATTGTTCGGGGAAGGGGGTGAGCCGAGTGTCTAAGCGGGATCATATCCTGGTCGGGCTCGATATCGGAACGACCAAGATTTGCGCCATTGTCGCCGAAGTGCCGGAGGAGGGCCCGCTGAACATCATCGGCGTCGGCTCCTGTCCTTCGCGCGGGCTTCGCAAGGGTGTCGTGGTCAATATCGAGAGTACTGTGGAATCGATCAAGAAAGCGGTCGAGGAAGCGGAACTCATGGCGGCCGTGCAGATCAATTCGGTCTACACCGGCATTGCGGGCAGCCACATTTCGGGAGAGAACCTCAAGGGCGTCGTGGCGCTCAAGAAACAGGAAGTCACGCGCGATGACATCAGTCGTGCCGTGGAGAGCGCAAGAACGCTGGCGGTCATTCCCCATGAGCGGCGCATTCTGCATGTGTTGCCGCGCGAGTTCATGGTCGACGATCAGGAAGGGGTGCGCGAGCCGCTGGGCATGTCGGGCAACCGGCTCGAGGTCAATGTGCATGTCATCACGGGGGCGGTGACCTCGGCCCAGAATATCATCAAGAGCGTGAACCGGGCAGGCCTCGACGTGGTTGACATCATCCTGCAGCCGCTGGCCTCCAGCGAAGCGGTGTTGAGCGCGGAGGAACGCGAGCTGGGCGTGGCCATGGTGGACTTGGGCGGCGGCACTACCGACCTCGCCATTTTCCTCGATGGGAGCATCCGGCACACGGCGGTCCTTCCCATCGGCGGACAGAATCTTACCAAAGATCTCGCCATTGGCTTGTTGACCTCGCAGACCGACGCGGAAAAGATCAAAGTGCAACATGGCATCGCCCGCACCGAGCTGGTCCACGGGCATCAGATGGTCGAAGTGCCCTCGGTCGGCGACCGTCCGCCGCGGCAATTCACGCGTCGCGACATCGCGGAAATTCTCGAACCTCGCGTCGAAGAAATGTTCGACCTCGTCAAGCGCGAAATCGTGCGGGCCGGGTATGAAGGCATGCTCGGCGCGGGCGTTGTGATTACGGGTGGAACCTCGCTCTTGGAAGGCATGCCGGACGCGGCGGAGCGCGGGCTGAATCTGCCGGCTCGCCGAGGCGCGCCGACAGGTATCGGTGGATTACGGGATATCGTCAGCAACCCGATGCATGCGACCGGCGTCGGGCTGTTACTCCACGCGCGTCAACATGCCGACAACTTGGAGGCTGCCGGCATTCGTCACGGCAAAGGGTTGGGTAAAGTGTTTGATCGCATGCGATCGTGGATGTTCGAATTTTTCTAACTGTTGCGGACGGCTTCAGACCATCCGCGCCATCGTGAAGGGAGGTGCCACAATGTTTTCATTTCAAGAGGAGCCGCAATCGCCCGTTCGCATCAAAGTGATCGGGGTCGGAGGCGCAGGGTGCAACGCCGTCAATACGATGATCACCGGCGGACTGTGCCGGGTCGACTTTGTGGCGGCAAATACTGACGTGCAGGCGCTCGAACGGTCGCAGGCTTCCTATAAAATTCAAATCGGTCCGGAGCGCACACGAGGCCTGGGCGCGGGTGCCAAGCCTGAGGTCGGTCGCGATGCGGCCCTCGAAAGCAAGGATGAGATCCGGGAGAGCCTGGTCGGGGCCGACATGGTCTTCGTCACTGCCGGGATGGGCGGTGGCACCGGGACCGGCGCCGCGCCAATCGTAGCGAGCATTGCGCGTGAACTGGGGATTCTCACCGTCGCCGTCGTGACGAAACCGTTTCAATATGAGGGGCATCGCCGGATGAGCCACGCCGAGGAAGGCATTCGCGATCTCGGCCGGCATGTCGACACGCTGCTGATCATCCCGAATCAACGGTTGCTGGGCATCGTGGATAAGGCGACGCCGTTGCTGGATGCGTTCAAGGTCGCGGACGATGTGTTGCGCCAGGCCATTCAGGGCATTGCCGATGTCATTACAACCACGGGACTCGTGAACGTCGACTTCGCCGATGTGCGGACTATTATGGCCCATACGGGACGTGCGGTGATGGGCATGGGCATCGGCCGCGGCGCCAACCGGGCACAAGAGGCCGCACAGAAAGCCATTTGCAGCCCGTTGCTGGAAGAAGGTAGCGTGGAAGGGGCTCGCGGGGTGTTGCTCAATATCACCGGTGGGCCGAATATGTCGCTGCATGAAGTAGAAGAAGCCGCGTCGATCGTGCAACATGCGGCGGATGCCGAAGCGAATATTATCGTCGGGCAGGTCATCAACCCGGAAATCGGCGACGATCTGATCGTGACGGTCATTGCGACGGGATTCGAACGGGAAGAGCAACCGGCTGCTCGACCGGCTGCCGCCGCGGAGCGCCCCGCCGCACGGACTCCCAACGGGCGTCCTGCCCAGCAGGTGTTGACCGGTGTCCATGCGGCAGGATCCGATCGGCCCATCAAGGACATCGATCGGCCGACCTTCCTCCGGCGCATGGGTGAGACGCGGGAAGCGGTGGAGCGAATCGCAGTTGTCGGCGACGATGAGTGGGATGTGCCCACCTTCCTGCGCAAGCAAGCCGATTGAAGATGAGTCCGTTCCGGAAGACGTAAGGTCGCAGGAGTCGATGGCGTCAGAGTTCATTACCCTTCCCTCGTTTGCAACCCATGCCGACGGGGCAGAACACTTTTTCGGCACCCGGCTGTCCGCCATACCGGTCACGCCGGGACGTGCCTCTGCGCACAGAACGGAACAACAGGATCACAGAGCGCCCGTGATCCTTTCCGTCAAGCAGGTGCATGGGACCGATGCCTTGGTCGTCGATCGGCCGGTCCAGCAGGGGGAGCTGTTCGAGGGGGGCTGGGATGCGCTCGTCACCAATCAGCCGGGACTGATGGTCACCGTGCGAACGGCCGACTGCGTACCCGTCCTGTTGCATGATCCTGTGCGACAGGTCGTGGCTGCCATCCATGCGGGCTGGCGTGGCGCTGTGGCAGGCATTGTGCCGAAGACTGTCGCGTTGCTTGCCAGCCGATTCGGGACCGTGCCCAAAGACGTGCGCATGGCCATCGGGCCTTCCGCCGGTGCCTGTTGTTATGAGGTCGACGAACCGGTTCTGACGCGACTCAGAGACGTCTTCCCTGAGTGGCAGTCGGTCGTATCACCGGTAAATCCTCAGAAAGCGCATTTGAATTTGCGCGCGTTCGTCCGGCGTCAAGCCATGCATGAAGGGTTGGAGGGAGAACGGATTGCCACGGTCGAGGCCTGCACTATCTGTCAGCCCGACGAGTTTTTCAGCTATCGCCGGGAAGGTGTGGTGAAAGCGACGATGGTCAGCGGGATTGCCCTCGTGTCCTCACGGTAACGGGGGCGGCTAGTCGTCATCCTGAATCTCCGCGCCTGCAGGTGCCCGGGATCCATCGGAATTGAGCGAAGGCGGCAATCTGCAAGGCGGCAGGATGGATTCAGAGCTGGGCACAATTGCCGGTCGGGTTCGAGCGGTGTTCGACGAGATTCACCGAGCCACGGTCCGTGCGGGACGGGCTCCGGACTCGGTGCGGCTGCTGGCGGCATCCAAAACCGTCACCGTGGACCGGTTGCGGGAGGCTGTGGATGCCGGTATTCGACATCTAGGTGAAAACCGCCTGCAGGAGGCGCTCCCGAAAATCGAGACGCTGGATCGGGAAGGGGTCGTCTGGCATTTCATCGGCACCCTGCAGCGACGGAAAGTAAAGTCGGTCGTCGGTCGGTTCGAGACCATTCATTCTGTCGACAGCCTCGCCCTGGCGGAAGAGATCGATCGTCAGGCGAAGGCAGCGGGGTTGAAGCAACGGGTGCTGCTGGAGGTGAATCTCGGAGGAGAATCCAGCAAAGGCGGTTTTGCTCCTGCAGCAGTGGCGGCAGCTCTTCCCGCTCTGAACCAATTGGCGCAGTTGGAAATTCGTGGTCTCATGGCCATTCCTCCGCCCATGCCGACTGCGGAGGATGCGCGTCCCTACTTCCGACAGCTTCGCGAACTCGCGCAGGCATTGACAGCGCAGGGCTGCCGGAACATTAATATGCAGGAACTGTCGATGGGCATGTCCCATGACTACGCGGTCGCTATTGAAGAAGGCGCGACGTACGTCAGAGTCGGCACCGCAATTTTCGGGGCCCGGAGTGAACCGTATCATGATCACACGTAACATCGCCGTTCTTGGCGGCGGGCAGATGGCCGAGGCATTGATTGGTGGTCTGTTGGCCTCGAAGGTCAGTGAGCCACAGTTCATCTGTGCCACAGACCCCGTTTCGACCCGGAGAGATCTGTTGAAGTCGCGTTTTGGCATTCAGGTTGGTGAAGATAATGCCAAGGCCGTCGGGGGGGCAGATCTCGTTCTCTTGGCTGTGAAGCCTCAGGTGTTGCCCGCTGTGCTCCAGGACGTGAGTTCAGCTCTCAGAGGGAAACTTGTGGTTTCGATTGCTGCCGGTGTCACGACGGCGTGGATTCAGGAGCGGGTCTCGGCTGCGAGAGGCATTGTGCGAGCGATGCCGAATACGCCCGCGCTGGTGCGCGAAGGGGTCACGGCATTGGCCTATGCGGCTGACCTCGCCGCTGATGATGTGGCGGCGGTGCGGGCTCTATTCGAAGCGGTGGGCTCTGTGGTCTCGGTCGAGGAACGGCTGATGGACGCGGTTACTGGGTTGAGCGGGAGCGGACCGGCCTATGTGTTCGTCGCGATCGAGGCATTGGCCGACGGCGGAGTCAAAATGGGCTTGCCGCGTGCGACCGCACAATTGCTGGCGGCGCAGACGGTGCTCGGTGCGGCACGGATGGTTCTGGAACGAGGGCAGCATCCGGCTCAGCTCAAGGATCAGGTGGCCTCCCCAGGGGGCACGACCATCGCGGGATTGCATCAATTGGAAATCGGCGGCATGCGGGGATGTTTGATGGCAGCCGTCGAGGCGGCGACAAAACGTTCACAGGAGTTGGGACGCTGATGTTTGTGGTGAGCAATGTACTGCAAGGGACGGCAACAGTGTTGGATACGGTGTTGTGGCTCTACATGTGGGTCATCATCGCCCGTGCCTTGATATCATGGGTGAATCCGGATCCGTGGAATCCGATTGTCCAATTTTTGGAGCGCGCGACGGAACCGGTCCTCACACCGATTCGGCGACTGATAGGATGGCGCATGGGCATGGATCTTTCGCCGATGATTGCGATCCTGATCCTTGTCTTTTTGCAATATGCCGTGGTTCAATCCTTGCGGGATATTGCCGTGCGGATGCATTAACTGTCGGGCAAGAGGTGTCGCATGAAAATCACTCCCATCGATATTCAGCAGATGGTGTTTCAGGTCAAGTTTCGAGGGTTTGACCGGGATGAAGTGAACCGCTTTCTCGAGGAGTTGGCGCTCACCGTCGAAAATTTGAATCGAGAGAATAGCCTCCTTCGTGAAAAACTCACCACCACCGAGCAGCAGGTGGCTGACTTGCGACGCACGGAAGCGACGCTCTCCAACACATTAGTCTCAGCCCAGACGCTGGCAGAGGACGTCAAGCGATCCGCTCAACGAGAGGCCGACTTGATCGTGAAGGAGGCCGAACTCAAAGCGAGTGAAATTATCCGGCAGGCGCGCGTCAGTCTCACCGAGATGCAACGTGGCGTGGCGGATCTGCAAAAACAGCGGCTCATGATGGTGGAGCGGTTTCGTTCCACCCTGCGGTCATTTGAGCGGATGCTGGAAGTTGAAGAGAGCGACGCGTATCAATCAGAGGGGGCTTCGGTTGAAGGGAAGCTCGCCGGCGAATCCAGCCCTGCGCGTTGAGTCTCCTGCGTTCATCGGGAATTCCAACCTTGCCTGCAAGCCTGAACCAATGGAGCGGACCGTCCGCTCCAGACTTCTCCCTGCCATCTCAGCCTCACGGTCGATCCTAGTGAGGGGCGTGAACGATTCAATACAGTGGGCGCTGCAAGCCGCCGTCGACGACGGGACATTTCCAGGCGCCGTTCTGGCAGTACGCTTGCGCGGGAATATCGTTTTCGAAAGCGCCGTCGGCCAGCTATCCCGGCAAGGGACGGAGGAAGCCGTCACAAGTCATACCTGTTATGACTTGGCATCCCTCACCAAAGTACTCGCGACGACGACAGCCCTCGCTTTGTTGATGCAGCGTGGATGCGTGAAGCTGGACGACCGCATTGACGGGATCTTGAATGAGTTGCGAGACAGTGCGATTGGAGCCGCCACGGTGCGGCAGTTGCTCACCCACAGTTCCGGTCTGCCGGGATGGCGCCCCTTGTACGAACGTATTGCCGCGATCGAGGCGACGCAGCCGGGATTCATGGGCAGTCCAGCGGCGTGCGAGGCGGTAACGGGCTACATCGCGAAGGAAGAGTTAATCTACGAGCGAGGCTCCCGTAGCTTGTATAGCGATCTGGGTTTTATGCTGTTGGGTTTCGCCGTGGAACGGCTCTCAGGCGAACCGCTGGATCAATTCTGCAGCGGGCAGATCTACGAGCCGCTCGGCGCTCGCCCGTTGGCCTATGCGCGGCGTGGGCCCCTATCGGCCTTGTCTATCCATCACGATGCAGAATGCATCATTGCTCCAACGGAGGAGGATCCCTGGAGGAAGCGCATGCTCTGCGGCGAGGTCCATGACGAAAATGCCTATGCCCTTGGCGGAGTCGCTGGTCACGCGGGGTTGTTCGGGACTGCCCGGGCCGTACTGGCCGTTTCTCAAGCCTGGATGGATGGCCGGCGCAAAAAACGAGGCTTATTGGAACCCGAGATCGTCAGGACCTTTACGACAAACAGGCAGGGCGTGCCGAACTCCAGCTGGGCGCTTGGGTGGGATACGCCGTCGGTGCGGTCGTCGTCAGGAACGCGTTTCTCTTCCGAGTCGTTCGGCCATCTCGGGTTCACGGGCACGTCATTGTGGATCGATCCGGTCAAGGAGCTGGAAGTGGTGCTCCTCTCCAATCGGGTTCACCCTACCAGGCGGAATGAACAGATCCGGGTCTTCCGCCCGCACATCCACGATGTTATTTGCCGGGAATTACTGAGAAATTAAGCGGATAAATCGGGGTAGTCAGTCCAGGTTTCTTTTTCGGCGAGATAGCGATTGCCCTTGAAGTTCAGGCGTGTGCGCATCCGAGTGAAACCCACGCTCTGCAGCTTGTCGACGACGGCTTTGACGGCGGCACTGGTCGTTGAATGGGGGGTACCCTCCACGGCGTAGGCTTCGTAGGTCATTTTGCCCGTGTATCCGGCCGCGACCCGGTTCACCAGGACAGCCCGGTTAAAATAGCGATCGCTTGGATCGATCCCCTCGACCTGATGCCGCTCAATTAATCCCTCTTTCTTAAAGAGGAGGGGGAGTCCACTCATACTAAACCTCCGTCGATCATCTGTAGGCCGCGACTTACGGGTCCCGATTATAGGGACCTGCCTTGTCGAGTGCAACCGTCGTTGACAAGGTTCCGCAGGGGTTTCTATGATGCGCGATTCCTGTGCCGTGATCCGGCAACCGAAATGGTGTGTCCCGTCAGTTTCTTGTGATGAATATGAACGTTCCCAACAGTCTGACGATGTTACGCATTCTGTTGATTCCCGTGTATGTCGGGCTGCTGAACTACGAGCAATTCGACTATGCATTGGCGGTCCTGTTCATCGCCGGGTTGACCGATGCGCTCGACGGAATCATCGCCCGGGTGGCAGATCAGCGAACGAGGCTCGGGGAAGTCCTCGATCCCTTGGCGGACAAACTGATGCTGACCACGGGATTCATCACCCTCTCTGTCATGCATCTCGTGCCGCTCTGGCTGACGATTCTCGTCGCCAGCCGCGACCTCATGCTGATGTTGGGGGCGGCGGTCGCCCACTTCACTCATACGCAGGTCGATATCTCGCCGACGGTGCTGGGGAAAGGCACGACATTGATCCAGCTGGCGACGTTGGTGGCGGTCGTTTTCTTTGCCTCGCGGCGGCTTGATCTTTCCACGCTCGATCCGCTTTTGTACCTGATGGGCGGTGTGACGCTGACCTCCGGCCTGCACTACCTCTCCCGCGGATACGTACGCATTACCTCCAGCCAGGCATAGCGTGCCTTCACCGCTCGCCGCTCCTATGGCCTTTTACCGGGCTTCGTCTTTCGTGCATTTGTTTGACAGTTTTTAGGTCGTCTTATAGACTTCGATCATAGTT
>ERZ724526.605-NODE-605-length-20401-cov-4.369458_pt1 | contig 20401 bp, 15 predicted proteins | sample MGYA00376059_ERZ724526 | MGnify/ENA primary metagenome ERZ724526 (study PRJEB28724, sample SAMN07190883) | activated sludge metagenome | isolation source: activated sludge of sewage treatment plant in Hong Hong | place: Hong Kong | collected 2016-03-17 ...
TTGACCCTTGATTGAAGTATGTCGTCACCTTTTGGAATGAGGTAGCGTTCAAATTTGATATTAATCAGTTTTTCGATCTGATGTAATTTATAAGCTTCTCTTGAATGGAGTAAAGCAATGGATATTCCTTTTTGTCCAGCGCGCGCCGTTCTTCCGCTCCGGTGTGTATAGTTTTCAATATCATCCGGAAGATGGTAATGAATAATATGTGTCAGATTCTTAACGTCTATGCCTCGGGCGGCTACGTCTGTGGCGAGCAAAAGTTTAACGGCCTTATGCCTGAACCGGTGCATTACCTTGTCTCTCTGAGCCTGGGCCAAATCACCATGTAAACAATCGGCGGCATATCCATCCCGGACTAAGTGATCACTGATTTCTTGTGTTTCAATTTTGGTAGAACAAAATACTATTCCGTAAAAATCTTCATGAAAATCTATAATTCTTTTAAGGGCAGTATACTTGTCTTTCGCATGAACCGCAGCATACTGATGGCTGATATTTTGCTGGGCTGCATTCTTTTTTCCAATTGTAACCTCCTCAGGAGAATGCAGATAGGTACTGGCGATCTTGCGGATATCTGAAGACATGGTCGCACTAAATAATGCGGTTAGTTTTTCTTCAGGTGTCTTGGCAAGAATTGCTTCCATATCGTCCCTAAATCCCATGTTTAACATTTCATCTGCTTCATCGAGAACAACAGTAGAAATGTTCTGCAATCGGATAACCTTGCGATCCATCAGATCAATTAGTCTTCCAGGGGTTGCAACGATAATATGTGCGCCTATCTTGAGTTCTTTAATTTGAACGGTAATACTACTGCCACCATAAACGGGCACTATTCTTACTTTACGGAGATTACGACTATAACTTTTGAGATCGGTTGCAATCTGCAAACAAAGCTCACGGGTCGGAGAAATGATTAATGCCTGCGTATGGTTATCTTCTGAGTTAATGTTTTGAAGAATAGGAAGCCCAAATGCAGCTGTTTTTCCAGTACCTGTTTGGGCCAGGGCAAGCAGGTCACCTTCCCGACTGAGTAAATAAGGTATTGTACGTTTTTGTACTTCGGTAGGTTCTTCAAATCCAATTGCCTGCAAGGCAGTACAAATGGGCTCTAAAAGGCCTAGTTCTTTGAAAGGATAAATCATAAAATTTAGAAATCTTGAGAAACTTCAATTGTCCAATTGCAAGACAGATTTGATAAAATTTGGACCGGGCCGTCAGGTATCAATTCAGGATCCTGTATTCAATTTCCGTCGTTTTGGATCCGGTTGGTCAGAATTAAGGACGGGCAAATAAACCAGAAATCTCCCCTACAAAGGAAATTTATCAAACAAAGATAGACTAAAGAAAGGAAGTGACACTCAATTCACAAATAATTAAGCAAAAGTTGACCGCAATTTTATCAGTACCGAGGTTGTCTGCCGTTTGAGAAAATCAAACTCAGGCCCATTTGTCTGAAGGGTTCAGAGCCAACAGAGAAACCCGGAGTCAGAAAATCTGAAAATTTCCTCAGACCAAATGAATTCCAGGGAAACCCGTAACTCAATTTCAATACCAAGCCCATTCTGGGACTTACCGGAAGATCAAAGAATATATAAAATGTAGATCCTGGCTTACTATCAAATAGAATCGTCCGTTTGAGGTCAGAGCCGGTGTCCCTGTTTTTAATACTTAACAGCCTTAAGTCAATGCAGGCCCCAAGCCCAAAATTTCCAGACAGACTTTCAATGCCAAGACTGTAAATCTGATTCTTAAAAAAGAATTCACGATTAAACGAAGGATTCGAAGAGCCAGCTTGAGGGCCAACACTGTGCAATCGGTCTATTTGGTTTGTCCACGAACCAATTACCGATACGATACCAAGTCCCTGACGAACGCCCAAACTAATTGCATTCATGCTGGTAAGTTTACCCAACTTTTTTGTAAGTCCCGGAGTGGTAACATTGTAATAATCTACGGCACCGTTAATCGCTGTAAAATCAGCATAACTAAATTGGTATCCAATTTGGAAATTAAACTGCGCGATCAATGGGTTATGCATCCATGAAAAAAGCAGATAAAGCCAAAGAATTGGAGAACGGTACATATTAATAAAACACAAATATAACAAGTTCTGTTCTTTTTTAATATTCTTCAACACGGTATATATCCAGGAGAATTCAATAGGTAAATGGTTCCTATAAAAATTTTTACAATGTAATCAGCTTAATTATTTTTGCTTTGGATTTTTGATCTTAGATATGAATTTAACAGACAAAATTGTTAGCAACAAATGGTCGTCCTATGGGCTAATTGCACTGGTTTCATTTCTACTATATTTCCGATGTGTTCATTATGGCTTTGCACTCGATGACACCATAGTCTATGACGAGAATAAGTTTGTTGAAAAAGGCTTAGCTGGAATTTGGGATATTCTTAGTAAAGAATCATTTACTGGTTATTTTGGAGTACAACAGGATTATGTTGCCGGAGCCAGGTACAGACCCCTTTCGATCGTAACTTTTGCCATAGAGAAACAATTTTTCGGAAAATCAGCAGCAGTTGCACATTTGGTTAATATTTTACTTTATATCTTATGTGGAATTGTCGTATATAATTTTTTCCGGAAAATCAGCAATCGATTTGGATGGAGTTCCTTCATACCTCTTATCGGTGCGTTACTTTTTATAATACATCCAATACATACTGAAGCTGTTGCCAATATTAAGGGACGCGATGAGATTTTGTGTTTGCTGTTCAGTATGCTTACTCTAAATGTAATTCTTGATCATCAGCAAAAACCATCAATTATAAAAATACTCAGCAGCAGTATTTTTTATTTTTTAGCTTTGATGTCTAAGGAGAATGCCATTACCTTTCTTGCGATCATCCCTCTGACACTTGTATTCTTTAGAAATGAACGCGTAATTTCAGCCATAATAAAAACTTGGTTCATTTGGATTCCTGCAATACTTTTCTTAATTATCAGGACAAAAGTAATCGGCTATTTTTTCAGTAGCGGAGGTCAAATCGTTGACTTGATGAACAACCCATTTGTTGGAATGAGCCTTACTGAAAAGTATTCAACAATATTATTTTGTCTGATGTGGTATGTAAAGCTTTTGTTTGTACCGCACCCGCTAACCCATGATTACTATCCTTATCATGTTCCTAAATTAGGTTTGGAAGATGCAAGGACCTGGATGGCAATTGTTTTTATTTCAGTCATATTGATAACAGCATATCTGCGCAGGAGGAAAGACCCTATATTGTGGTATTCCACACTGTTTTTTGCCATTACAATATCAGTAGCTTCCAACATCGTAATTCCTGTTGGCACGTTCATGAATGAGCGATTTTTGTTTATACCATCGATTGCATTTGTAATATTAATCTTGCACTATTCGAATACGCTCATCAATAGAGGGATAACTTTTTCTAAAATAACATTTACCTCTCTGGGTTTGATTATGATACTTTATGGCATCAGGACTTTCACAAGGATACCCGACTGGACTTCCGGTGATACACTAAATTTCTCAGCCATAAAGGTATCAAAGAACAGTGCAAGGATAAATCTTTTTACTGGAGTCAGCTATTTTCATATGGCGGAAGCCGAAGCACAACCCCAGCAAAAAAAGAGACTTCTGGATGAAGCCACCAGATTTATCGACAAAGCATTATATATTTTTCCTGATTATGATCAGGCCTTAAATATGAAAGCAGGTATACTGGCTGAGTACCACAAAAATGGCGGCAGTGTAGATGATTTTCTAACCTATCTTGTCAAGGTTGTAGAAAAAAAGCCTAACCTTAAATTTGTAAATGATTACCTTCACTATATTGCGGGCAAGCCAGAAAATAACGAAGCCTTATATAATTTTTATTTTAGTACCGGATATGAAGTATTTTTCAAGAAGGGTAAGAAATATGACTATGCAATTCAATATTTGGAGGAAGCCTATAAAATAAGAAGAAACGACAAACCTTTGCTTGAAAAGATGATTGAGGTATATAGCATTGTCTCCTCGCTCAAAGGAATGCCGGCCAAGCAAGTGGAAGATTTGAAAAGCAGGTTATCAGAATTAAAACTTATTTATCAGATGACCTTACATTAATGACAGATTATTTTTTCGAGATCGCCCTTAGTAAATTATCAAGTGTAGGACCAGTGACAGCCAGGTTACTGGTCAGTTATTGCGGCTGCGCTGAAGGTGTATTCAAAGAAAAGAGAACCCGGCTTGAAAAAATACCAGGTATAGGACAATATACCCTTTCTCAAATAAGCCTGGAAACAGTTACAGAAGAAACTGAAAAAGAACTCGCATTTATCCATGCTAATGATATCAGTATTTTGTACTATTTGGAGAATAAATACCCAAGCCGATTAAAAAACTTTCAGGATAGCCCATGCATTCTTTACTATAAGGGGAAGGCAGATCTTAATCATCCCAGGATTGTTGCAGTGGTAGGCACTAGAAATATTACTGATTACGGCAGGGCTGTAACAGAAAGATTCGTCGAGGGAATAAGAGAAGCAGACATTCTGGTGGTCAGTGGCCTTGCCTACGGTGTGGATACCTTAGCACACAGAAAGAGTATTGAATGTCAGATTCAGACGGTGGGAGTTCTGGGACATGGATTAGATAATATTTATCCGCAGCAGAATAAGAAGTTAGCAGATCAAATGACGGAAAACGGAGGATTACTTACCCAGTTTGGAATCAATACCAGGCCAGATAAAGAAAACTTTCCGCTCCGTAATAAAGTCGTTGCTGCTATGGCGGACGCAATTGTCGTTATAGAATCGAAATTGCAAGGTGGCAGTATTATCACAGCAGAATATGGAAATCAATATCATAAAGATGTGTTTGCATATCCTGGAAGAATAATTGATGATCATTCTGCCGGGTGTAATGAATTGATCAGAGCCAATAAGGCCTCGCTCCTCACTGGTCCAGATGACTTTTTACAGAATATGCAATGGATTTCAGACAAGAGAGAATTAAAGAAAAACTTTGTAAAAGAACTAGTGTTTGATCTAAGTCCGGAAGAGTCAAGCATTATATCTGTTTTGGACAAGGAAATCAAAATTCATATTGACCAGATACATTATAAGGTTAACCTTACCCCGGGAGTTCTTGCGGGACTACTTCTTACGTTGGAATTTCGGGGTGTCATCAGAGAGCTACCAGGCAAACATTACGTTCTCAATAACTTAGTATGAAAATTAAGGCTATTTTATTTTTGTCACTGTTATTACTTTTTGCATGTAGCAAGGCAGGTCATCAGAAAATTGCTTCAGTTAGTGTTTATAGCGACCATCCTAGTGTGAATAATAATTCACCTAAAATTATTCTTATCATTGGTGACGGGATGGGACTTGAGCAAATCAGCGCATTTACCTTCTCGAATAAGCAAATTAATGCATTTGAGCGGTTTCACACCATTGGATTTCAAAAAACCAATTCGTCTGATGACTTGATTACAGACTCTGCCGCTTCTGCAACAGCAATATCCTCTGGTATTAAAACAAAAAACAAATACCTCGGCGTCGATTCATCTGGTCATTCAATGGAGACAATACTTGAAAAAGCTTCAAGAAAGGGAATCGCTACGGGTATGGTTGTGAGTTCTACCATAGTACATGCTACACCGGCAGCTTTTGTTTCGCATATCAATAACAGGGATTCTTATGAAGCCATTGCAGCTGATTTACTTGATTCGGGTTGTGATGTATTGATTGGGGGAGGACAACGTTACTTTACCAGAAGAAAAACAGATAGCCTTAATCTGGAAAATGAACTGGTAAAGAGGGGTTATACAGTTACAGATTTTTTTCAGAATGATCCAGATCACTATAACTTTAATTCACTGCAAAAGCTGGTATTTTTTACAGCAGACGGAGATCCTTTGCCTGCAACTGCTGGTCGATCCTATATGTCGCATTGTTCAATCGAAATGCTTGATATGCTTAACAAGAAAAACTCAGGAATATTTGCAATGATAGAGGGATCTCAGATAGACTGGGGTGGACATGCTAATGATCTAAAATACGTACTTGCCGAAATGGAAGATTTTAATCAAATCATCAATTCGGTGATGGATTGGGCCATCAGGGATCAACACACAACGGTAATTGTTACGGCAGATCATGAAACCGGAGGGATGAGTATTTTGAACGGCTCTAAAAGAAATAATTTAAAGGTTAATTTTGCAACTACTTCACATACAGGTGTACTAATACCGGTATTTGCTTATGGCCCCGGTGCTGAATCGTTTTCTGGCATATATGAGAACACCGAACTATATCAAAAAATGAGTAAAATCCTTTTTAAATGAAAGAGTTTGTTACCAGTAAGTATATGCTTCTTCAATTCTGATTTAATATGATTTCGTTGGCCGGATTTGATTTATAGAATTGCATTTTACTCATTTATTCACACAATCAAGTTGGTCATTATACATTTTCATTTTTTGAAAAGTGAAAATATATCTCAACTATTAATGAATCAAAGATTATAAAGATATTTTAAAAGAGGATTATTCTGAATAAACACATTTATTGAAAAAAATGTGAAGCAATTTATTGAAACATTGTTTTCTAAAAGGGCAATCGATTATTAAAAGTACTGATATAAATTATATTATTGCAATGTGAGTATTAAGATAAGATGCGACAGAATAATTATTTAAGAGGACAGCCAGTGAATGAAGAATACTGTATTAGGCAGTTTTAGCAAACTTAAACATATTGAAATTGCCCATCAGGCTGGTTCATCCGATACCGCATGAGCACATAATAAAAAATCAAACCTAAAGTGCGTTGAAAAAAGTCATATGTATAAACTATTGCTTTATTCATTACTTAAATTCAGGCGCTGGAGATTTATTTGTTCGCCGTAAAATAATTTAGCAGTTCTGACAAAATGGTCAGAGTAATCAGTGATATAAAAATGATGATTGGGAAATCCGTCAGCAGTATTCAAAAGTTTTTCTTTTTCAAGAATATGTTTCAGTTTAGCTGCCACGACTTCCGCGGAGTCAATGACTGGAATTTTATGGTCAAAGAAAGAAGAGATTTCAGGTTTGATTAACGGATAATGGGTGCAAGCCAGAATCAAACCATCAATACCCTGAAGAACTTCATTGGACAAGTATTCGTGCAGAATAGCATGGCTAATGCTGTTATTGTAAAATCCTTCTTCTATCATCGGCGCAAGAAGAGGTGTCGATAGAACAGAATAATTCAGTTCTTTTTTGCGACGAGATATTTTTTCCTGATAGACTCCTGATGAAACAGTTGCTTTGGTTGCAATAATTCCTACATGATGAAGATCATTTCTTGAAATAACATATTCGACCATGGGATCAATAACATTAATCACCGGAAGAATACCTTTGAAAGAATCACGCAACAGTTCATAGGCAGAAGCCGAAGCGGTATTACAAGCGATCACCAGGGCTTTGCAATGAAATTGCTTTATCAGGCATTGTGAAATATCATGAGCATAATGCCTGATTAATTCGGGAGACTTGTCTCCGTAGGGCATATGAGCCGTGTCTCCAATGTATACTATTTCTTCTCTCGGTAACGCTTTATGTATTGCCTGCGCCACCGTGAGGCCACCAATTCCTGAATCGAATACTCCAATCGGGCTGGTCAACATGCCCGGAGAATTCAAATACCCAGTTTGGATTTTACCATGGCAGTAATGTCCAGTGAATCCTGGGCAAAAAGAAGGATTCCGGAACTTGAATCCAGGATATAAGTGAATTGGTTTTCAGTAGCAACCTCTTTGATAATTTTATTAACTTTATCAAGTATTGGTTGAAGCGTTTCCTGTCTTTTGCTCATGAGCTGCTTTTGGACATCTTGCTCAAATTTTCCTATTTCAGCTTCCTGATCCTTCAGTTTTTTTCCTTCCTCATCCAGGGCCTTTGGAGAAATTTCTCCGGACTGTTCTTTTCTTTGGAGTTCTTTATACTTGGCTTCCAAATCGGCGACCATTTGCTGACCCTTTTTCTCGTACTGAGCCTGCATTGCCTGAAGATTGGCATCAGCCTGTTTAACCTCAGGGATTTCTGCCAGCAACGCCTGAGAGTTTAAATATCCTATTTTTGTTGGAGTCTGGGCAATTGTCCGTGAAATAACCATACCGGACAACATTAAAAAAGCTAAAATTCTAAATTTCATTTATTTATAATTAATGGATTAATTGGTCTGACACAAGTTTTGAAAAATAATTATCGTTGTTTTAAAATTAGTTCTAAGAATTCAATGTCTTTCAAATTTGATATTATTTCAACGAAAGGGCGAAAATATATAATTTGCTGAAGTTAATATAAAACAAGTATTTTATTTTCCAGTGGTTCTGAATTTTCTCAGGATGTCTTCTGTTTTATCCAGGTCTTTGTTGTAATATATTATTCCTGCTGAGCCGCTGGTGTCAAATATTGCCTCGAAGCCTTTCTGCGCTGCATAATCCTGAATCGCAGCCAAAACTTTATCCTGTATTGGTTTGACAAGGTCCTGTCTTTTCTTAAATAATGCGCCATCGTCACCAAATTTATCTTTTTGCATTTTACGCGCTTCTTTTTCACGCGTCATAATTTCTTCTTCGCGTTGTTTTTTCTGATCTTCCGTCAGAAGAACCTGTTCAGCCTGATATTTATTATACATCGCCTTGATTTTATCATATTCTACTGCGATTTCCTGTTTCCAAACTGCGGCGGTTTTATCCAGTTCATCCTGTGCCTTTTTGTAGTCATCCAGATTTTCAAGGATTCTGTTAACATCTACGAGCGCAAACCGCTGACCAAACAATGGACTAATTCCTGTCATAAGCGCTGCCAGAACAAAGAGATTTACAAAATATTTCATATAACTGGTATTTTAAAGATTAGAATTTTTATCAAATAAACTATAAAATTAACAGAAGCGTTTTTTGCGAATCATATTTAAGTCAGAATTAACACCTTGGTAAGCCCTTCTTAAGTTGCTGAGGCTCCGGAATTGATTTTCTGTTTGTATATTGGAACAGTAGAGCATGGTTCTCCGTACATTATGCTATTGCAAATTGGCATCAGTATAGAAGTCAGAGATTGGTATGCAGATGCCGGAACTGGTTTGTGACTACAACCTTTAATGACCACTTTTGATCCCTGGTACTGGCTCCATTCCTTGCTTTTAATAACGAAATCGAAATATTGAATAAGAGCACTAGATGCTTCGCCCCAGAAAAGATTCACAACATGGCCATGTGTATAACGGGCAATTAACATATATGCCCAGGTCGGTATAATAGCATCAGTGGAACAAAAAACACACAAAATTTTGCCGTCATACTGGGACCAATTGTATTCCTGAAGTGCTTTTCGAAAATCTAATTCTTTGATTATCAATTCTTTAAATAAAAACTGTTTTATATCCAGTTCAATGAGCTCTTCAGCCGGGTAAAAGTCTTCCAGATCGATGGTTATCAATCCGGAATTTGCCACTCGATTAACCATGGATACTGACTCACTCATCTTCGTTCAGATCAGGCTGTTTATCCTCAGCCATTTCAACTAATTCTTCAACCGGCGCAGGTTCGCCAACCGCGCTGTCAGGAATGCTAAAGTCTTTGAGCTTAGGCAGGTCTGTCAGGCTATGAAGTCCAAAATACTCCATGAATCTGGAACTTGTTCCAAAAAGTATCGGTCTACCCGGACCCTCGCTTCTGCCTTTGATTTCAATCAGTTCCTTTTCAAGTAACTTTTGAATAGAATGATCACTATTGACTCCACGAATTTGCTCAACTTCTGATTTGGAAATGGGCTGTTTATAGGCGATGATCGCCAGGGACTCCATTGCTGCTTTGGTGAGCTTTTTCTTATTGGTCAGTTTAATGAACTCGGCGACTACACCAAACTGAGCTGGTTTGGACATAAATTGAATTCCACCAGCGATTTCCCGGACTTCAATACCGAATTCAACGCCTTCATAACGAGATTTAATCTGAGAGACCATTGTCTCAATTTCTGCCAGCTCCAGACTCAGACCATAGGTATTCTCCAGACAATATTTGATTTCCTCCAGTTTAATTGCCTGAGGCGCCGTAAATATCAGGCTTTCAACAGCGGGTAAATAGACATTGGATTCCATGGCGCAAAAATACATCAATCCCGGGGTCAGACCACCTAGAAGTCATAGAAACGCAGATAACGTAAAAGTTGTTTTGAATTGTTCAGTTAAAACGAAGCATCAAACATGAATAATGTCACACAACTTAACTCCCAAAAACCAATTGAAGAACCAAATTATTTCCAAGGGCTTCGGTTATTGTACTTAATTGCGACCTGTTCGCTTATTTTTTTAATTTTGACTTGATTTTTATTTTGAAGTAACACCTACCACCTAAAATTTACATCTTGGCCAAGGCAAAAACAGTTTTCATCTGTAGTAATTGCGGGACAAATTCGCCGAAATGGATCGGACATTGTCCGGCCTGCGGGCAATGGAATACCTATTTGGAAGAGTTCATCAGCGCTCCTGGCACAGGGACAAAGGAGGAGCCTGCATGGAAGGTTTTGGCTGGCAAGATGCCAAAGACCTCTCCAGTCAGATTGGATCAGGTGAGAGACAGTTCGGTTGAAAGAATTGATACTAATGATCCGGAGCTTAACCGGTCCCTTGGAGGAGGACTTGTGCAAGGTTCTGTTGTTTTGCTTGCAGGCCAGCCTGGTATAGGCAAATCAACGCTACTGCTTCAACTTGCCATGAGCTTACCGCTCACCAAGATACTCTATGTGTCCGGAGAAGAATCCACAGAGCAAATTAAAATCAGAGCAGCCAGGATCAAAGGCAATCAGAAGAACTGTTATTTGCTGGGTGAGACCGATATCCAGTCAATTCTTCAGGAAGCCATTAAAATGAAGACTGAGTTACTCATCATTGACAGTATTCAGACTATACATAATAATCAGCTATCCTCTGCTACCGGGTCCATCAGTCAGATCAGGGAATGTACGAGTGAGATAATCCGATATGCCAAAGAGTTGGCTGTGCCGGTATTAATCATCGGGCATATTACCAAGGAAGGAGATATTGCAGGCCCCAAACTACTGGAGCATATGGTGGACGTAGTTCTGCATTTTGAAGGTGATCGGCACTATGCTTACCGGGTACTGAGAACACAGAAAAACAGGTTTGGATCGACGGATGAATTAAGCCTTTATGAAATGAAGCAGGAAGGCCTGTGTCCGGTTTCGAATCCTTCCGAATTATTGTTGAGTCAGCACGATGACCGGCTTAGCGGAAGTGCAGTAGCCTGTACAATTGAGGGATTGCGACCTCTTTTGGTTGAAACTCAGGCGTTAGTAGGTGGAGCGGTTTATTCCAGTCCACAAAGGGTAGCAACCGGTTTTGACAACCGTAAACTCAGCATGCTTCTAGCCGTCCTTGAAAAAAGGTGCGGGTTTCATTTTGGTGCTCAGGATGTGTACCTCAATATTGCAGGAGGAATAAAAATAATGGATCCTGCACTTGATCTTTCAATCGTTGCCGCGCTGATTTCTTCTCTTGAAGATCATCCACTTCATAGACAGGTATGTTTTGCGGGTGAAGTTGGACTATCCGGCGAAATACGCGCGGTAAGCAGGGTTGATTTAAGAATTCAAGAAGCGGAGAGGCAAGGGTTTAAGGCAATATGTATTTCAAAATATAACGGACAAGTCATCAGAAGAAAGCAGAGCGGAATTAGAATTATTCAACTGTCAACCGTGCTTGAACTTTATGAAAAAGTCTTTGCCCGATAAGCTGATGCAAAGGAAAACACCTCAGTTATTTCAATGATATAACTTGGAACTAGACAATTCTTCGAATACTTTTTCCGGTACGAGGTATTGAACGGATTTTCCCTTGCGAATTAAATCCCTGATCATTGTTGAGGAAATCTCGAGCAGCGGGGCATTAAGTATTATAATATTTGGATGATTTAATAACTCAAAGTCTGTTTCGTAGCTGGGTCTTTTATACACCAGAATCCTGTAATCACGAAGAATAAGTTCGTAGTTTTTCCATTTTGGCAAACTAACCAGATTATCTCCCCCCATGATGAGCGCAAACTCCTGTTCAGGATATTTTTCTTTGAGATGGGTTAATGTATCGATGGTATATGACGGCTTGGGCAGGTTGAACTCAATATTTGATACTTTTATTTTAGGATTATCCTCCGTTGCCAACCTTACCAGGTGGAGCCTGTCATAATCCTTTGCAAGCGAAGATTTTTCTTTAAGCGGATTATGTGGACTTACAATTATCCAAATCTGATCAACAACCAGCTCATTCAACAGGTGTTGCGCAATAATGAGATGCCCGTTGTGTATTGGATTAAAAGATCCAAAGAAAAGACCAACAAGCATTTAAGAGATCGTCACAATCAGCATCAAAAGATCTTCTCCGGGATCTTGCTCGGAAGGCACTATTACAATTGGTTTATTATCCTGGCTAAGCTTAAGTATTACCTGATCTGAATCTATCAGCGATAGTATCTCAATGAGATTCTTGCAGTTGACACCAACGTTGATAGGGCTTCCTTCATATGTACAACCTAACTGTTCGGTTGCCTCATTATTGAAGTCAAGGTCCTGCGCATTGAGCGTCAAACTCCCATCATTTATGCTCATAACAATCTGGTTAGTACTCTTACTCGCAAAAATTGAAAGCCTTCTTAAAGCCGAGACAAGCTCCTGTCTTGTAACGGTAAGTATATTGTCATTACTAACAGGAATTACAGCATTATAATCCGGAAATTTGGCTTCAACCAGTCGTGTGGATAACAAGGTTTTTTCAAAAGAAAAGAAAGCCTTGGTTTTATTAAAATGCATGATGACCGGAATATTTTTCGGTAGAATGCCTCCAAGGATCTGCATGGCTTTTTTGGTAAGAATGATGCTGGTTGCAACATTAGATTCCATTTCTCGAAAAGTATATCTAACCAGTTTATGGGCATCTGTAGCAGCAAAAGTCAATTGATTAAAATCAATATTCATATTGATTCCCCTCATGTTCTGGCGCATCTCATCATTACTGACAGCAAATGATGATTTTTCGATTCCTTTGATGATTTGATCTGACTGTAATGTTAACTGATCTTCCTTATCCGGCCGCTCAATAACTGGAAAATCTTCTGCTTTCTCTCCAACCAGCTTATACTTACCAGAGGTAGCCGTAATTTCAATGCCTCTGGTTTCTGTATCAATGTTGAAACTAACCGGCTGTTCAGGTAGCATTTTCAATGAATCGAGGAGAATTTTGCCAGGTATTGCAATTTTACCATCTTTTGTACCCGTTACTTCAATTATTACATTGATAGAAACTTCCAGGTTAGAGGTGCTGATGCTCAGATTATTCCCGTGCAGCTCGAATAAGAAATCTTCAAGTACAGGCATAACGGGGTGGGCTGTCAGTGCTCCAGAGGTCATTTGGAGGGCACGCGTCAGCGCTGTGGTCGATACTACAAACTTCATTGGCCGTATTTAAATATCGCGCAAATTTACTCCGCAACTGAAGGATCCAAGCCAATTAGCAAAACTTTTTAAATTTAATTGAGCGGTTATAACCAAATTTGCGACCATTGATCAATTATAATCAAGTCAAACTATTTGAAAAACCGTAATATTCTCAGGCCGGCACCGGCCGACTGGAATTTGTTTTGTCCTGGCTATAACGAGATAAACACCACAGGTGGAATAAAAGTATATAGCATTGACAGTGGCGATCATGAGATTTGTTATGCAGAACTGGTATTTGAGAATGGGCGGCTGGGAGAAGAAGTCAGACTAAGCTCCAGGCTCTGTGCCAATCAGCTACTAGAGGGTTCTCAACATAAAAATCAGAGAGAAATTGCCGAATTTTTTGATTATTACGGATGCACTTATCAGGTCCACGCTGATCTGGATTTTACGGTCATATCCATCAATACATTATACAAGTATTTTGACATAGTCTTCACCTTCTTAATTGAGCAGATCACCACACCAGTTTTTGCTGAGGAGAACCTCCTTAAAGAAAAGATTTCGCTGAGATCGCAGCTATCCCACCAGTTATCAGAGCCGGATTTTGTTTCGTATAGAGAATTATCTGCGCAAGTTTTCGGCGAGGATAATGTGTATGGATACAATACCAGTGAGCAGCTCATAGATAAAGTCACAAGTGCTGACATTGAAGATTATTTTCGTAATAATTATACTGCGGACAAACTTAAAGTATTTTACTGTGGTCCTAAACTTCCGGAATTGTTTTGGCATCAGCGATTGTCAGATATACCTGCTTCAGGCAAGAAGCTACATTGCTATGAACGGACAGAATATACCATGGCAAGAAAACATTTTCCCATTGCGCGTTGTGCCCAAACAAGTCTGAAGATGGGGTTACCAATCTTTAATAAGACGGCTGAGGATTATTTTCCCATGTATGTCATCAATACGATACTCGGGGATTATTTTGGATCGAGACTGATGAGCCAGGTTAGAGAAAAACATGGCTTATGTTATGATATCGGCTCCACGCTAGATGCTCAGCTCTATGACGGCGTCTTTTACATCAGCGCAGAGCTTAATGAATCTCAGACCAACAAGGCTATACAAATAATACAAGAAGAAACAAGAAAGCTACAGGAAAAAGGTACCTATCCAGGAGAATTGCAAATGGTAAAAAATTATCTCAATGGCCACTTGCTGAGAATGATTGATGGACCTTACCAGTCTATCCTTTTAATAAAAATCCTGACCACGGAATTTAAAGATGTCAACGCATTCGGAAAACTAATCGATACTATTCGGAATATAAGTGATGATACTATAAAAAAAGTGAGCACAACGTATCTTGATTGTGACAAAATGTCTATTATTACAGCCGGAGCCGGATAATACAAACTTATGAAAAAGACCAATACAAGTGCATTGACAACGCTGATTACCGTTTTCTTTTTTTGGGGCTTTATCGCTGCAGGGAACGGAGTCTTTATCCCATTTTGCAAGCATTTTTTCAAACTCGACCAATTTCAAAGCCAGCTGGTTGATTTTGCTTTTTACGGTGCATATTACATCGGTGCGCTCGGACTGTTTGTTTTCAGCGCGTTGCAAAACAGGGACCTTGTCAGTCATTGGGGTTATAAAAAAAGTATTGTGTATGGACTTCTGTTTTCTCTTTTAGGTGCAGTTGCAATGATTTTTGCAGTTAATAGTGCTGCAGGATTTGGGTTTTTTCTCGGTGCATTCTTTATTCTTGCATTGGGTTTTTCACTTCAACAGACTGCTGCTAATCCATTTGCCATTCTTCTTGGTGATCCTTCTACTGGTGCACACAGGATAACACTTGGAGGTGCCATCAATTCATTCGGCACATCGATTGGACCGATCATTGTGGCACTTGCATTATTTGGCAGCACAGCGACAAGTGATGAAATGATCCAATCTTTAAGTCTGAGTAAGGTTACAATACTATATTCAGGTGTTGGTTTGTTATTTCTGGGTGCTGCAGTTCTATTTCATTTTTCAAGCAAAGTGCATGCCGGCCACTTTGAGTCATCTATGGAGTCAGCATCCAAAGCAATGTGGTTAATGATATTGATAACATTAGGCCTTGTTCTAACTTTTATTCCGGTATTTAATAGTTATAAAATTGAATTGAATACGCTCACCGCAGAAGAAAAGTTGTCTCTTGAACTAAGGAGAATGACATATCTGATATTGGGGTTACTAATATTAATTGGAGGACTACTCTACGCGTATTTTTCAAGCAAAAGAAATCAGGAACACTGGGGTGCATTGCAATATCCACAGCTGATCCTTGGAATGATCGCTATTTTTATTTACGTTGGTGTCGAAGTTACTATTCAAAGTAATCTTGGTGAGTTGCTGAAGGGGGATCATTACGGATCTCTGCAGGCTTCGGATATTGCGCCATACATATCGATGTACTGGGGTTCTCTGATGATTGGACGATGGACCGGTGCAATACCAGTCTTTAATCCAGGATCACAGGCAAAAAAACTTCTCATGTTCATGGTTCCTATGATCGCGTTCGGGGTAATCATTCTAATCAACACTGTCGCACAGCATGACATGAGTAAATTATATTACTATATTTTTTGTGTATTTGTCCTGGTTGCAGCTTTTTTTATGGCCAATGACCGGCCGGTTTTTACTTTGCTTCTCTTCAGTGGACTAGGAATTGTTGCGATGCTCATAGGTCTTACAACGACAGGAACAATATCAATTTATGCCTTCCTTAGTGGAGGATTATTTTGCAGCATTATGTGGCCCTGCATTTTTTCATTATCAATCGCTGGACTTGGAAAATACGAAACCCAAGGATCTGCATTTCTAATCATGATGATTCTCGGCGGAGCAATCATACCTCCGCTGCAGGGAAAGCTAGCAGACATCAGCTACATTGGCATACACCGATCATACTGGATTGCGGTTGTTTGCTTTGCATATCTTTTTACATTTGCCTGGCTGATCAAAGGAATATTAAAACGGCAAGGGATAGATTATGATGCCAGTATTAAAAGCAACAGCCACTAATTTCTTGGTGTTAACGAGCAATTGTTACGTCGCCAAAAAGCGTTTCCTTATGTCCGTCCGGAAAACCCAGTGAAATAACATATCCAAATACAGCAGGATTCAGGTACTCGCCTTTGAAGCGGCCATCCCAACCTTGATCAGGTTGATTGATTTCTGATGGCGCTTTATCGAATACCATATTTCCCCAACGATCAAAAATTTGCATGTGATATACCAATATCCGAGCATCACCGGTTACAAAAAAATGATCGTTGATTCCATCTCCGTTAGGAGAAAATACATTGGGGATAAAAACATCGCCAACCTGGCGAATTCTAATGTAAAGTGTATCACTAGCAGTACATCCAAGACTGTCTGTTACCATTAGAGATATCGTCGTGTCCTGATCAGTCTTTATGAGACTTGTTTTGCAGAAGGAGCAGGCAAATAAACTAGTTGGATGCCAGTCGTACGTTATAAAAATTTCGGATCCTTTTTCAGTTAGTGTAACCGGATCACCAGGATTAATCATTAAGTCAGGTCCAATATCTATTTTAAGCGGCTTCGGTTCAGAAATATTAAACACCAAAGTATCCGTTAGGCACCCTTTACCATCCTTAAGGTATAGAAAATGTCTGCCTGGAGAAAGATTGTTCCAGTTCTTTTGATTATAATATTGAGTGCCATCCAAAGTCGAAATGACCGGATCAGAAATTTGATCGTCATTGATTATATCCAAGCTGCCATCACTTGAACCAAAACAACTGACATCAGATGATTTTAACTTTGCCAAGAGAGGTGAATAATAGTAACGGGTAATCACCAGACTATCGCAAAGGTTTGTCGTAAGAAGTCTAATGGTATCAGATCTTACGGAATCTTTTGCACAAACGTTTCTCATCAATATTGTTTGTTGTTGTCCGGAAAAGTAAGTACTATCTACCACAACACTATCGCAGTAAACTCCATTCAGGTGTAGATATCGTACACCAGCAATCAGAGAATCGCATGTATGATGAATCAACGTAACGGTGTCCGGTTTGTAATAATTATTTGTAGATATTACCAGTGAATCACAACCCGTAACTGAAATGAAAATACTTGTATCTGTGCCAGCTAATTTGGGATCACATGTCCATTGTGAAACAGCACTGATTTTGGGCGGAATATAAGTTATAATTGAAATGGCCAGGGAATCACAGCCATAGATGTTTGAATACTTATGACTAAATACACCTTCAGCGTTGATGTCACAGGTAGTGCTTAGAAAATAACTTGTATCCAGTGTTGTGCCATAATAGCTGGTAATTAACAAACTATCACATGTCCCGTTGACAAATACAACTGTGTCTGTATAAGTTTTTTTTAAACCACAGATCAGACTATCCCTTAAACCTATGCGAACAGGGCTAAATTCGGTTCTTGTAACAACAATTGAATCACAACCTGCAAAGTTCTTGAGGAATTGAAGTTTTATACCTGTTTTTAGACTATCACAAGTGTATTCTTTCCTGAAAATACTATCTACCGGCAGAGGGACTTCAGTTAAAATTACAATACTGTCACAAACACTTCCATGAAGTGTATTTGTTGTAATTACAGAATCTTTCAATCCGCAAACTGAATAGACCAAATGTGTTGTATCGGGTGGATGGTATTGAAAGTATTTAACTACGATCGAATCACAGGAATACTGATTGTTGAAATGATTATACTCGGTCTTCTTTGTGGGATCGCAGGTAACCTCGTTCAAAAATACAGAATCTGTTCTGACTCCGATCTGTCTCCTGATTACCACACTATCGCATCCTGGAAGGCTGTAATATATCGTATCTGTTTTGATATCTTTTGAGCTACAGGTGTAAATGTTTACCATCGTTGTATCAGGAGCATCTATTTGTTCAAAAGTACCCTTTACCGTTGACTGGTTGCCACAATAATCAGTTGCAATGAAGTCTACAGTGATTTTCAGTGCTGAAGAATCTCCATTAAAATTATTTTTCCAAAATATAGCAGAACAACTATCCGTCGCCAAAGCATTGCCGTGGTTTACGAGCCATTTTCTTAAAGAATCTTTCGCTACAGAAGAACACCGCAAAACACTAAAATCCGGAGGCTTTACTATAAATGGCCTTGTAGTATCCGATAAAATAAAATTTCTATAAACAAACGACTGATTGCCGCAGGCATCCGTAGCAATAAATACTACAATACTCGTATCACATCCGTATATAGGTTCTTTATCATAGGAATATTCCCACAAAACTTTTTTACAATTGTCGGTCGCTACAGCGCCAGCATGTGTATTTAGCCATGTTGAAAAAACCGACTTTTTATAGTTCAGACAATTCACGATTTTGTCAGTACCCGCGCTAATAATTGTAGGCGGTTCTTTATCCGATATCGTAATAGTCTGGGTGAAATGGGTTGTGTGATTGCAATGATCTGTCACAAGCCAAGTTCTTTCTACAGTCTGTTCACAATCATCTTTTTTGTTTGTCTTTTCGGAATATGAAACAATCGGATTCAGATCGCAGTCATCGGTTATGTTAAGTTTTGGAGCCGGAGGAATATCATTAAGACAATTATATTGCTCGTCCAAAGGTGGATCAATAACCATTGGTGGCTCAGAATCTCCAGGGCATTCAAAAATGGCTATATCATCTATCAGGGTACCTGCGTAGACCAGATCACCGACGCTGCTGAATTCCATATCAGCCATATCAGATGTTGCCATAAACATGTAAGATTGTTTGAACCAAAGAACAGACCCAGAAATAGTTACTGTCCAGGATTCATTAAGCCAGGCGCCTCCGGCAATTTTTAATGTGCCGGTAGAACTATGATTTCCGCCATTTTGAGCAGTCCAAAATTCAATTCTATAGGATGCTCCGGGCTTTAGATTAGTTAATTTGTAACTTATGGCACCAAAGCCAGGTGAACCATGCAGATCTACAAAATTGGAGGCTCCGTTGGGATTTCCATTTCCTAACCCTGCGTGAGTCGCTTCGACATGGTCAACCGTTGCGCGGGTTACTGTCCATCCGCCAAAAATTGCACCGGTACCATAGACAATAAAGCCTCCCGGAGGTGGATCAGGTCCATCTTCAAAATCAAGATTGGGAAAGAAAAGTTGAGTCCATCCACCGCAACAGCAATTGCCACCTGATGGAGTTGATGCTAAAAGGCAATACCCTGCGAGTGAAATAAGCAGAGACAGACTGAAACGAATGAACAAACGAAAGAAAATTTTGAATAAAAATAATTCATTTCACCCATAAATCATTAAATTTAACACTTAATCAGTTTTTGGGTAATAGACGGGTTTCAACCATTGAAAGTATTTCTTTGACTTCTTGAATAGTTTTTGATTCCGCTTGGTTAGCCAAATCGAAATACTTTTTTCTATCCTCTTCATTTTCTAGCGTTCCGGCATTAATTTTTACATTCATGGAAGCTCCTCGTACTGCAGTTTCTATGCAGAGCGCTCCAACACCTGCATCGGATACGGAACTGACATTACCATGTTCTACCATCATACGTGTAACTGGGAGGATTTTTCGGGCGGCGTCAATAGTTTTCATTGGGATTTCGATTGCGCCAATGGTTGCTTTTCGAATTGCTTTTTTACGAATTTTTTTCTCATCTACTGTAGTTTTAGGTAGTCTGAATGCCTGCATGATTGCATCGAAAGCAAGCGTATCTTCATCAACCAGATCGATAAGCGTCTGTATTAATTTCGCACCAAGTATTGCCTGTTCATTAAAAAGTTCATACTTATCTTCGTAACCTTTTTTATGTAAACTCAGATTGGCAACCATCGTACTTAAGGAGGCACCAAGGGCTCCTACATATGCACTAACAG
>ERZ724526.606-NODE-606-length-20381-cov-5.181590_pt1 | contig 20381 bp, 13 predicted proteins | sample MGYA00376059_ERZ724526 | MGnify/ENA primary metagenome ERZ724526 (study PRJEB28724, sample SAMN07190883) | activated sludge metagenome | isolation source: activated sludge of sewage treatment plant in Hong Hong | place: Hong Kong | collected 2016-03-17 ...
GGTGGACGGTTAAATCAAAAAAATCAATTACCTTAACATATTGTGCAATTATTGATTTTTCAGGCACCTTTTATACCGTCTACCGTCCACCGTCTACCGTCCACCGTCCACCGTCTACCGTTAAGTATTTTTAATTCGCTTGCGCACTTCTTTGCGCGCCTGTTCGGCTTTTTTACGGATATCGCGTATTTCCTTGGCGTATTTGCCGCTGGAATATTTTTCCAGGAAATCATCACAACGGACGATCGTTTCAGAATAGCGGTCTGTTTTCTTCTCTACAATACTGTTTTCGCTGAGCAGAAAGTATGCCTTGGCGATCAGGAAACGCACACGCTCTACATCAGGGCTTTCCGGGTAATCGCGCAGCAGGTTGTCGAAAGAAATGACGGCAGACTGGTATTGGCGCAGGTCGTAATAGAGTTCGCCTTCGGCAAACGCTTTCTGCTCCAGTTTGCGGCGCATTTCATCGATGAGTTTGTTGCACCCCTCCACGCGCTCACTTTTCGGGAAAAGGTTGACAAACAACTGAAACTCCTCGATGGCCTTTTGGGTATTCGTCTGGTCGAGGCGGTACACCGGCGATAACTGGTAATTGGAATATGCCGACATGTAGGCCGCTTCTTCCCGGTATTGCGAGTTGAGGAAGGTATTGGCGAAATTCTTGAAATAGTAGGCTGCCAACAGGTACTGCTTCAGGTGGTAGTGCGTGTAGGAATAGTAGTAGTTGGCTTTCTCCGCTTCCGGCCGACCCGTAATATTGGTCAATACCAATTCGAAAAGCGTTTGAGCGCGGAGGTATTCCTCCTTTTCATAATACTCAAATGCCTTTTTCAGGATAATGTCGGGGTTGCCGCTGGTACGCACCTGCTCAAAATTGCTTTTGCAGGCGCCGGCTAAAAAAAGAAGGCTGGGAAATGCCAGCCAGCAGAGGGTTTTTCTCATAGCGCGCAAAGATACGGAATTCTGTGAAAACAGAAACAAGAGCTTTTTAATGAACTGCAAAACGTCGGAACCGGGCATTTTGTGGCGTCAGGGGAAAAATTTTGTTCAAAAACCGAAACCAAGCCCCCCGGACGACGTTTTGCTGTTCAGGATGAACGGGGAAAGGACAACGTTATTATCTTTGCCGGACCTTGCCCGAGTTCAATAAAGATCAAATCTATGGAAGTCCGTAAACACGCGCTGGAAGACCTGTTTCAGGCCAAAATTGACGAAGATATCCGCATCGAGCCCAAAGACTGGATGCCCGACGCCTACCGCAAAACGCTGGTTCGCCAGATCAGCCAGCACGCACACTCCGAAATCGTGGGCATGCTGCCCGAAGGCACCTGGATCACCCGCGCGCCATCGCTCAAACGCAAGGCCATCCTCCTGGCAAAAGTCCAGGATGAAGCCGGACACGGGCTTTACCTGTATTCCGCCGCGGAGACACTCGGTGTAGGACGCGATCAAATGATCGACGAACTGCACGGCGGGAAGGCCAAATATTCCTCTATTTTCAACTACCCCACCATATCCTGGGCCGATATCGGCGCCATAGGCTGGCTGGTCGACGGCGCGGCCATCCTCAACCAGATTCCGCTGTGCCGCTGCTCCTACGGCCCCTACGCCCGCGCCATGGTGCGGATATGCAAGGAAGAGAGCTTTCACCAGCGTCAGGGTTTCGAGATACTGCTGACCCTGGCCAAGGGTTCGCCCGAGCAAAAGGCCATGGCCCAGGATGCCATCAACCGCTGGTACTGGCCGGCCGTCATGATGTTCGGCCCGTCCGACAATGACTCCACCCACAGCGCACAAAGCATGGACTGGAAGATCAAACGCTTCAGCAACGACGAATTGCGCCAGCGTTTTGTCGACATGATCGCCGAACAGATCAAGGTACTCGGACTCGAGGTGCCTGACCCCGACCTGAAATGGAACGAGGAACGCGGGCATTACGACTCCGGCCCCATCGACTGGGATGAATTCTGGAATGTAGTAAAAGGCAACGGCCCCTGCAACAAACAGCGCCTGCGCGACCGCGTGAAAGCGCACGAGGAAGGCGCGTGGGTGCGTGAGGCAGCAGCGGCCTATGCGGAGAAAAAACGCAGGCGCGAGGCATCCAGCAGCCGCGCCGCCTGAGGGATTGATATGGTTCCATTCAGACTTTTGATTCAACCAGTCTGGATATGCTAACGAATCCCCCGTAAAACAGATTCTGTAACAACCTGTCTTACCCTACCGCCGTAATCGGCATTTCCACAAAGAAATCCGTCCCCTCGTTCTCCCGCGTTTCAAAGCGGATATTGCCGTCGTGGGCCTCGATGATCTTTTTGCAGATGGCAAGCCCGAGTCCGCTGCCGGAAGTTTTGGTGGTAAAATTCGGCTCGAATACGCGCTCTACTATTTCAGGCGGTATGCCGCCGCCATTGTCGCTGATCTTGATGACCGCCAGGTTGTTCTGTCGGACCAGCGACACGTGGATCTTGCCCTCCCGGTCCGACGGAATGGCTTGTATTGCGTTGATTACCAGGTTATTGAATACCCGGATCAGGTGATTCTTGTCGCCGAGAATATGGAAGCGCTCCTCCGGTATCTTGAGGTCGAGCGCGACGTTTTTCTGTTCGCTGAACAGGTCGTACACACTCTCCACCACCTCGTTGACCACCATGTCCGATTTCTGGCGGATATCCAGGTTGGCAAACATGGAAAACTCCGATGCGATCTGCGCGAGCGAGTCGATCTGTTCGATCAGGCGCGTAATGGCCTTACGCAGGTATGCCGCAGCCTGCTCGGGGTTGTTCGACACCCGTTCCAGTTGCTGCATGGAAAGTTTCATCGTCGTCAGCGGGTTCTTGATGTCGTGCGCCACCTGCCGCGCCATTTCGCGCCAGGCGCCCTCGCGTTCCAGCCGTACAAGTTGCACTTTTGAGTCCTCCAGTTTGTCCACCATCCGGTTGTACTCCCCGATCAGTCCGCTGAGTTCGTCGCCGGCCTCGCCTGCGTATTCGAGCGGCTGATTTTTGTCCTCCAGTTTCAGCAGGCGTATTTTTTCCGAAATAAGGCTCAACGGGCGTATGATCGAGCGCGCCAGCAGCAGGGTGACCACCAGGGTGATCAGCAACAGGAACACATACAAACTGGCCAGCATGCCGATAAAGTCGGATACCTCGGCGCCGATCTTTCTGTCGCTGAGTTGGTAGGGCACCCCGAGAAACCCGAGTATTTCGTTTTCTCCGGAGCGCAGGGGCAGGTATTTGGTAAAATAATTGAAACCCGCCACTTTTTCCGGCTCCACCAGTTCAGGAATACGGTTGTTTTTCAGCAAATACAAGGCAAGCGGATTCATCTTGCCCGGCAGTATGCCTAACTGACGGAGGTCGCTCTGCGTGGTGTAAGCCAGGTCGCCCGAAGGCGTGTACAGATTGGCGTCCATGGACAGGCTGCCTGAAATATTGGACAACGACCTGGGCAGCGCACGGCTCAGGCTGTCTTTGGAGACGGAGGAGCCGGCCAGTTGGGTCTTGAGGCTGATCAGCATGGCATTGGCGCGGTAATTCAGGCTGGCGCGCTCGGCCTCTGCAGATGCAAGGTTAAAATGCCGGTACGTCATCAGACCGATCACAAAAAAGGCAACCCCGATAAGCGTGGCGGTCCAGTACTGTATCCGTTTGCCGAGTGAGCCCCTGGTGCTGACGCGGAACTGGAACTTCTCCGGCAGGAAATGTACCCAGGAATTGAGCAGCGCGAGCGCGAAAATGAACAGCGAGGCCAGGGTAAATAACATGGAAAACAGGTACAGTTGTTTGTACCAGCCCCCCTGTGGCCGCCCCACGGCAGCGATCGTTTGTCCGTCGGCGCTTTTGAAAACAGCGTCGAGGCGGCTCGGCATTTCGGTTTCCACATCGCGTCCATGTCCGTCTTCAAGAGAACTGTTTAGTGCGATGGTATTGCCCTGCCCTTGTTCTACCACGATTTTCCCGTGTTTCTGGACGGTAAAATCGTAATTCGACAGCCGCTCCAGGTTTTTATACGGCGTGTTGTAAAAGAGTTGCGCGTATACGCGTGTCGGCGCAGGATAGTCGTGATCGAGGAAACAATACACCTTCGCCGGCTGTCCCGGGTCGTTCATGCGCAGGGCCGGCAATTCCATCATATAGCGGAAGCGGCCGTCGGCATCTGTTCGGAACCGGATGCCCGGAGCGCCCGGCAGGGCTTCCCCTTTTTGCCAGTTTTCCTCCACAACGTATTGGTAGCCCTGCGACTGCTGCAGCAAAAGCGATTCATTGCCTTTGTCGAAGGCAAACACGTCGGCCTGGTAGTGTTGAAACAGGTAATTCTGCTGAAAGATACGGCGGTTGAAATACGCACGCAGGTCGTCGGCCTCGGGTTTGAACGGCCAGGGCTTCAGCAGGATGTTCAGTTGCTGCGAATCGCGCCGGAGTTGGTCCAGCAGCAGGGGCAGCATCTTTTCTGCAGACTCGGTGTCGCGGTCAAGGGCCAGCGCCCGGGCATATGCCAGGCGTATTTCACTGTCTTTCAGGTTATTGTATCGGTATAAAAGAATAGAGGCAAAAAGCGAAAAAAGGAGCAGCCAACTTACGATCCAGCCGAATCCCGCGTTGCCCCAATACACAAATGCGTCAAACACCACGGCATACAACACCGACAGGCCTAGAATATACAGCGGCTCGATGCGAAGACTGTCGCCATTTGCCAAACAGATGATGGCCATCAGTACCGCCGCCCCCGCCAGCGATACCGCCCGCTGGGGGATGGTGAGTCCGGCCTTGCGCAGGGTGAGCATCATCCGGTGGCTGAACAGGAACAGGCCCACCATCAGCATGATGATGCCGCCTATGGCGAGCAGGCTGGACTGGTCCGAATTCAGCACATTTTCGAAGTCGAAACTGATGCCGGAGTGAAAAACCAGTCGCCGCAGCACCTCCACCCCCACCAGGATGGAGAGCATGGTGGAGAGGTAAAAAATGACGCCCAAGGCAGTGCGCAGCACGAGCGGCGCATGTGTGAGCGAGCCGGATCGGAAGCGGCGGTGAAAAAACACCATCAGCCATACCAAAAGGCTGATGTTGACGAGCCAGTCGCCCAGCGACTTGCCGATCAGCGATGGCGAATCAAATTTTTGAGCGAAAAAGGGCAGGTCGCCGAACTGGTTTCCGGTAAAGTTGAATCGGGTGTTGAACCAAAAAAAGCATCCTGTAACAGCCAGAAGCAGGGCAGCGCCGGCAAGCGGTGCGAAGCGTTCGGACAGCCAGACGGCAAACTGGTTGACCAGCGCCAGCAACACCACAAAAAACAACCCGTAAAAGATCAGTTTCATCCACTGCAACCAGCCTGCGTGAACCGGGCCATCGGTTTGCAGCCAGCATACATCCTTGCCTGCAACGCGGACAGGGTAATCGCCCGGCGTTTTGCTGATTTGAATATGGGGGCCGATATTTTTCCCCGCGGGAAAAGGCGGCTGCCCCGCGCCGGCGGAAACGATTGAATACCGAACCGGAGTGAGCAGAAGCAGCGTACGGGCGCCGGCAGACTCCCGGCGGACGGCAAAAAAGCCGGCGGGCAATTGGACGAGGCGTTGGTTACCTCCGGCAATCTCGCGGAGCTGCGCTGCCGTCGGCAATATTTTATTGTTGGTCCACAGGAATACGGAATCGCCGCCCAGCCCCAGAATCGTATAGTCTTTAAGAGATTGACTTTCAAGTGCTTCCGACCATTTTTGGTCCGGGCGAGCATTAAAGGAGGTTCCGAGCAACGCCTGGTTGTTCCTTATCCATACAAGGGCGTCCGACTCCTGCGCATCGAGGTAGGCGGATATTTGGTTGGCGTGCTCTTGCAGCAGCGCCGTATCTTTGTCCCATTGACCGGCACTTACGGCCACTGCCAGAAGCACGGCCATTGTTAGCAGGTAAAGGAGCAGGCGTTTGAACATAAATGATTTTTTATCGGGAGAAACCGGTTTTCGACGGCAATCTAGCCAAAAGCCTGCCGATGGAAACGATTAAATGCGCCTTTTGCGCGGCAAAAGTATCTAAACAAAGTTTACGCCAATACTTGTTGGGGGTGTAAAATTGCGAAGATGGAAAAAGAACTACAGACCGCTCTGTCGCCTTTCGGGGAGGAAAGTCCGGACAACACAGAGCGCCGCACCACCTAACGGGTGGAATTTCCGGAGCAGTCCGGGGATATAGAGAGTGTCACAGAAAATTACCGCCACGGGCCCAAAGCCCGGGGTAAGGGTGAAAACGTGCGGTAAGAGCGCACGCTGCAGCCGGGCAACCGGCGGCAGGGATAAACCTTGCGGGTTGAAATGCCACGCACACCTTGTTATATGCGTTGCTCGCGCATCATCCTTCGGGGTGGCAAGGGGGGTAGGCAGCGCAAATTCCGTCGGGCGACCGGCGGGATCAGACAAATGACAGAGCCCCCGGCGCGAGCCGGGTGGACAGAATCCGGCTTACAGGTCTGTAGTTTTTTTATTTTTCTACCTCACGCAGATTATCTGTTAATCAAAGTAACCATTGCCAATGAAAATTACCAACAGCCTCGCCCTGTTCTTTGCGTTGTACAGTATTTCCGTTACCGCCCAGCCTTCCGACCGCACTGACCTGGCGCTTTTTTTTCCCGTCACGGAATACAGCAACGGCTGGCAAAGTCTTCCAGGAACGAAACCCGAACTCGATAGCATTGCAAAAGACGTTCGCGACTTGTACGGTTTTTATACCGAGGTTCATCACAACAAGACCAAACGACAGATCAAAGAGCAACTTGCCGAACTGGCGTCGCGCAGTTACGGGCCGCAGGATCAACTTCTGTTGTTTTTCTCCATGCATGGCAATTTTGATGAAGCCGGCGATGCGGGGTGTCTGGTACCTTATGGAGGCAGATATACGGACCCCACTTTCGACAGCTGGCTTTTGCATACGGAACTCCGCGCACTGGTCGCCCGCATCCCCTGCGAACACATTTTGCTGGTACTCGATGCCTGCTATTCCGGCACTTTCAGCGGTCAAAAATCGAAACCCGAAACGGCAGTCTGGGAAAACAAACCCGATTGCAAAACCAAAGTGGAGCAGGCGCTGAACAGAAAAACGCGGCTTTACCTCACTGCCGGAGGCAAGGAAAAGGTGCCGGCCGCTTCCGATTTTGTAAAAAAATGGCGCAGCGCCCTGGGAAGCGGTGGCGGCGAGGACGGCATATTGTCCTTCGCCGAATTGTTCACCCTGTTGAGCGAGGCTTACCCGTCTCCACGCTCGGGCAGTTTCACCGGACATCTGGGGGGTGATTTTGTTTTCGTCACCAAAACCGGCTGCGCAGGCCAGGCCAGGGAAAAATCCGCCGATCCGCCGCCTGTGCCGGGCAATGTCGCACAACCCCTGTCGATCAGGGAAACTGCCGCAACCTGGAAAGCATTTTTTGACGAACGCGGAAGAAAGGGCTTCAAAGACCAGGATGGCCGTATTGTGGTGCAGCCCAGGTTCATCGGGGACAGCGATGATTTCTCCGATGGATTATCCGCAGTCTGGTTTGAAAACAACATGGGATTCATCGACACAACCGGCAAGATCGTTTTGCTCGATGATAATTACACCATGATCGTAAGCGAATATTATTCCGACGGATTAAGACCGATCGTCGGAAACGGGATAAAATTCGTGGACAAATCAAACCGGGTCGTGCTTCAAACGCCTTACTACGAGGTGGATGAGTTCAGCGAAGGACTGGTAACGGCTTATCAAAATGACAAGCAGGGGGTGATCGATAAAAAGGGGAATGTCGTGATACCCTTTGAATACGAAAACGTCAACGAGTTCGTCAACGGCCTTGCGGAAGCGCAGTTAAACGGCAAATGGGGCGTCATAGACAGAAACGGAAAGGTGATCATTCCCTTCATCCATTCGAGTATTCAACATATTTATAAAAGCAGGGTGATTCTGGCTTGCAGGGATGGCAAAATGGCCATGTTTGATGAACAGGGGAATAACCTGACGCAATATATATATACGGTAAATCCGAGATTCGGCTTTGCCCCCGTTGGCGACAATTACGAGGAAGACCTTTTCCCCGTACAATTCAAAGACAAATGGGGTTATATCGACCGATATGGCAATGAAGCAATCCCGTTTATCTTCGATGCCGCGAAAGCCTTTGACGACGGTCTCGCGCAGGTCAACCAGAACCGCATGGTTATTGATAAAAGCGGCCATGCTGTTCTGGAACTGACTGGAAGCGCCCATTATCACAGGATGGGCAAGTTCTTTGTGCTCAAAACGGACGATACCGGCGAAAACACCGGAACCGGATGGAGTAGCCAATATACCCGGGACAAGGTAATGGCTGTTTTCGACCGATCGGGCAATGCGGTATTCAAGCCGGCACCCGGGCTGACCTATTATCACACTGCCAACAGAAACCTCTGGCTTCTGGTTGAAAAAAACCGCCAGTTCGGGGTTGCTGACCCCGGTGGGAAAGTGACCATATCCGCTGAATTCGACAGCATTACGAACATTAGTCACTGGTTCCGCATCAATTCGTTTTTTTATGTATGGAAAAACGGCAAGACAGGTGTCGCGCATATCGACGGAAAAATTGTTATTCCAGCAGCATATGATGACATCGTTCAATCCAGCCGCACCAACATCTATGCGGCCCAAACCGGCGGCAAATGGGTTTTTATCAATATCGACGGAACAAGGCCCATGATGTCGATCAATCGCTACGACAGCGTTGAAGTAAGCGTATCGGAATTTTCCCTGCTGGGCTTTCGCGAAGGCAAATGGTGCTTCCTGGACGCCAATCTGATCGAATCGACGCCGCCAAAGTTCCAGAAAATCTACCCGTTTGTTTCAGGCCGTACCTGGGCTCTGCTGGAAGGGAAGTGGGGGATTACCGACCTGAAAGGGCATGAGATCACCGGCTTCATTTTTGAAGAAATCGTCGAGCATGATAAATTCGATGGATGGTGGTGTGCTGCCAAAAAAAACGGCAAGTGGGGGTACATAGACATAACTGACGGGAAAACCATGATTGATTTTGTCTACGACGAACTGAGCGATTCCCCTGATTTTGATGAAAACATCGTCGCAGTCAAAAAAAACGGCAAGTGGGGCGGCATCAATAGAAAGGGTGAGGCTATAATAAAATTCATCTATACCGAAGACTTTTATTTTCTCCACGGAAAAGCCGACGTAACAGACATGCAGGGTAGAACTTACGTCATCGACCGCAACGGTACTTGTATTGAAAATTGCCCCAAATAGCGCACAGGCGTAATAAAACCGGATCAACCGATGAAAAAACTGCTGTTCCTCCTGCTTATTCCTTTGCTGCTCGGAAATACCGGGGGCCACCATTCGGCGTTGCGTAAAGGCCATGATTACGCCGTCTTTTTCTACGTCAGCACCTTCCAGCCCGGCTGGCAGCCGCTGCCGGATACCCAAACGGAAGCGGAAGCCCTGACAAAGGTCCTGGAAAGCGATTACGGCTTCGAGGTAAAACTTGTAGCCAATCCTTCCCGGCAACAGATTTACGACGAAATCGCCGACTGGAACCGGCGCCTCGGGCCCGACGACCAGGTGCTATTCTTCTTCTCCATGCACGGCTACTACGACCCAGGCAGCGAACTGGGTTATCTAATCGCCGCTGACGGTCTCTACCGCGACGATTACTACAAGACCTGGCTCGACTACAACAGCCTGCGCCCGTACTTCGCCAAATGCAAAGCCAAACATATGCTCGTTGCCCTTGACGCTTGTTATTCCGGCTCATTTGGCGACATAGAGCGAGCGCCTGACCGCCCCGCGTACGATGAGGGACAGGACTGCCAGACACAAATTGACGCCTCCTTCCAATTTCGTGTGCGGCAGTACATCTGTTCGGGCAATAAAGACTCCAAAACACCCGGCAAATCGCTGTTCGCCGCCAAGTTCCTCGAAGCACTGCGTCAAAACGAGACCAACGGCATCCTGCACTTCGACGACCTGACATACACGCTCGGCAAAGTGCGCAACCCCGAACCCGTACACGGCTCCTTCACCGGCCACACCCCCGGCGGCGAGTTCATTTTTGTACGCAAAAACGCCTGCACCCAACAACCCGACCGCGACGGCGACACCGTGCCCGACGCCCTCGACCAGTGCCCCGACACTTGGGGCAGCCAGGCCAACGGCTGTCCGTCCGAACTGCCCAAAAGCGACGATACCGCCCGCGACCTCGCCCTTTGGAAAACCGCCAAACAACAAAATACAGAGACCGCATACCGCGATTACCTGCGCCAGTTTCCGCAGGGCGAGTTCAAGGAGCAGGCTAATCAAGCCCTGCGGACGCTCGAAGCCGCCGCCGCACGCCGCCGCGACGACACCGCCTGGGAAGTCGCTATCGAAAAAAACACCCAGGAAGGCTACAAAAAGTATATCGCCGACTACCCTGATGGCATGCACCGCAGTGAAGCGGACGCCAAAATAAGCGTCCCTGCATCTGTACAGACCAATGAGAAAGAACGAACCGACAACATGGTACTGATCAATGGGGGAATGTTTGAAATGGGCAGCGATAAGGGTATTGATGAAATACCACTCCACAGGGTGACCGTCAGCGATTTTTACCTGGCAAAATACGAGCTTACCATAGCCGAATTCAAGGCATTTGTGGATGCCACAGGGTATAAAACTGATGCGGACAAGGAAGGCAGCAGTTACGTGTACACGAATGACTGGAAAGAGCAAAAAGGTGTCAACTGGAAATACGACACCCGCGGCAACCTGCGCCCATCCAATGAATACAACCACCCCGTGATCCATATCAGCTGGAACGACGCGGTGGCCTATTGTGAATGGCTCAGCAAAGAGACCGGATTAAAATACCGCCTGCCTACCGAGGCAGAATGGGAATATGCAGCAGGCGGCGGCAGCAACGGGCGAACCCAATGGTCCGGCACATCCATTGAGAGCACCCTGATGCGATATGCCAATTACTCCGGCAATGAGGATGGTTATGCCAATACTGCGCCGGTTGGGAGCCTGCAAGCCAATCTCTTGAACCTGTATGACATGACTGGCAATGTTTTGGAATGGTGCAGCGATTGGTATGGTTCCAACTATTATTACAGCAGCCCTTCAAAAAACCCCACAGGCCCGGCTTCCGGCTCCTACCGCGTCCAACGCGGAGGGGCGTGGCACTACAACCCACAGAGTTGCCGCGTGGCGGATCGCTTCTTCGTTTCGTCCAGTTACCGCAGCCTCAATGCAGGCTTCCGTCTTGCCCGAACCAAGTGACGCCTAATCCCGTTTTCCGGCACGTTTATATGCGAATTTTTACATCATTTTGGACGAAGCTCCTGAATTTAAAGGACTGATATGTTGAACTATTCTCAGCATCAACCTTCCTTTTAATTACTTGCGGAACAGAACGCAGTAAAATCTGCTGCCCGTCTACAGCATAAGCCTGACGCGCCTCCAGCGTTACAGAGACATATCCGTCCTTTTCTCTTGATACATTTGTAATGAGGCCTGTTGCCAATGCTCCTGCTGCAATCGTGGTTTTTCCATTCACAATAACGGGTTGAGCAACAGTAAAACTGATCTCATTGCCACCAGAGAGTTTGGCAAAGTCCAGGTTCCCCTGAAACTCCAGCATGACACTGTTACCGGCAGCCAGTATCAAGGTGTGTCCGCTTTTCCCCGAAGGTTTGATTATTGCCGGAGCATCCCATAAAAAGGCAGTAGTATCTGTTTTTGCCTCGCCGATTACAGCGTTATTTATAATGGTAGCAATAATTACCTGCAAAGGAGAAACCTCCATGCTTTCATTGTTAAACTGTCCACAAAACGATTGCTTATTGCCAAACAGCGGAATTTGCTGACCATCCACTGCTCTTACCAGCACGGCCTCCAGCACCACGCACTCGGGAGCATTGTAACTCGCCTTTTCTACTTCTATTATCCTGCCAAGCGCTGGCGCACCCGCCCGAATGACCACGCGATTACGGGATTTCACATCTGTACGTACCCGCATTAGCACCGGTGTTCCGATACCAATGTCTGTTGAATTGATCAGTTCGCTTGTTTCCAGAGAAAGCAGTGTACCCGCATCTAATGGAGTGGCTAAAAATTCTGGTTGGGTGGCTAATTGTGGCCGTCCGGGAACAGCGCCTTCGACAATCGAACAGTTTCCTTTTCTTACAAATACAAAATCGCCGCCCGCATGCCCTCTGAACGAACCACTTTCAGGCCTCGGCGATTCAATTTTTCCCAGGAAATATTCCAGGTCATCAAAACGAACAATACCGCCGGTACCACCCTTTCTAAGGGCCTCCAAAAACCGGGCAGCAAAAAGCGATTTAGCCGGTGTTTTCGCGTCTTTATTTCCTGAAGTACAAAACTGCCGGCCACTATATTGCATCGCTTTACCAATCTGGGTCGCGCAGTCTTCCGTTACGTCATAAGCCGGCACATCCGGACCACTTTTATTCCGGATGCCGAAAGACCCCGAATGACAAGCATCGAGGGCCAACAGAACATGCTTTGCTTTGCAAGGCGCCAGGTCAGTTCGCAAGTCGTCGTAACTCAACCAGGTGTCGCCGTATGCATCTGCAGCCAATCCGTCTGATCCAACCAAATAGCCCCGGTCGCCAGTCTCGCTGTAATGGCCATGCATTGAAAAAAAATACAATATCTGGTCACTGTCAGTCAGTAAACCATTGTATTCCCGGATCTTTTGGCGCATCTGTTGCTTGGTAGGGTTTGCTATCAATTCACACTGAATCCCGAATTCGGTTTCCAGTTCATCTTTTATGATTGTCGCCTCCTCTTCTGTTTCCGGAAGTGTCGTCCAGCCGGGCTGGAAAGTAGTAACATAAAAAAAGACGGCGTAGTCCTTGCCCGTACGGACAGGGGATTGGGCATGGGCTGTGCCAGGATACAGCGTGAAGAGCAAACAAAGTGCAATAAGGTGTTTCATCGAATGGTGGCATAAGAGTATTACAGAATTTTGGTGCTGCGGGGCCTACTTCTCTTTCCTGAACACCCCTTCCACTATTTCCCCCATAAACTGCCCCAATGCCGTTTCCACCCCGACAAACGCCAGGCTGGCCATTTCAAAACTCAAGTTACCCACGACTTTTTGTACGATAAGAAAGGCCTGGACGAAAAAATAGGCCGTAAACACTACAAAAACCAGTGTCCTGAACCGCAAGGAGACATAACGCTGCAGCGAATCGCCATCTACACTGGCGCGAAACAGGCTGCGAAACATCATTGAGGCGTTGACGATCATACCCGGCAGCAAGGCATTGAACAGGCTGAATGCTTCCGCGTTCTGGAAGCCCTTCGTTTGCCAGATAAATGCCGCCCAACCAAGTACAAGCAGTTTGGCAATCAAAAACAGGTAAAATACCAGCCATTTGAATCCTTCTTCGCGTATTCGCCGACGCGCAGCGGTCCGTGTGGGTGCGTCGGGTAGTTCTGTTATTCGCCCTATCAACGCCGATGTGATACGCGCCTGGGCACGGGCAAACTCCTCAAATGATATCTGCCCGGTATTCCAGAAATCGCGATGCTTGGCAAGGTCGCTTTGTAAAGCAATGAGGCCATTCAGCGTGTCGGTATCCGCAGCGGCTTCGGCATACGCCAGCGCACCGGAGACAGCATCGGTCATCTGGCCATCAGCAACAAGATCATGCAGTTCCTTTTTGTTTCTCATGGTTTTTCCTGCAGGAGGCGTTGAAGAGTTAGGCGAAAGTCGTTTTTGTATTTTTCAAAGAAATCGTCAAAATCGGGTTCCATATTCATGTATCCGCTGGTACGGGGCTTGAATACGCCGGAGCCGAACTTGCCGTCGATTATGCACTTCAAAGAGTATCCTCCATCGGCAGCAGGGATGTATTCAAACTGAAAACTAAGCCGCTCCATAGCAATGGTATTGACACCCACCCATTTCTCCCATACCCAACGGTTTTGGTCGGTTAACACCTCCCGGCCCAAGTCGGCAACCGTAAACTTAAACGTAGTTGCCGTGCGAACAGAGTCGCTTTCGATACGCGGCCGGCGATCGTCAAGTTCCTTTTGATAGCGCGGGTGCTCTATTATGGCGGTTTTCACATGTTTCAGGATCAGGTCGAAGACCGCGTTGGCGCTGCGGCGTTTAGCTGTCGATAGTTTTGTCGACTTGCCTTTTCCCGCCTTGTCAACCGGGTACGGCACACTGATCTCGAAGGATTTGGCTTTGCTCACCGCCACTTTTTTCTCCGAAACAACCAGCCCGTTTTCCGACCATATCCAGATGTGGTTGCCTTTCACATACCGGCCGTACTTATCGCGAACATAGATTTGGATATTGCCCTGAACTTCCGGTATTTCCATCATGTGGATGTAGGTACGGAACAGGTAGGCTTCCAGCGAATCTGCATCCGTGTCAAAATCTGTTTTTAGACGATTCCATTTTGCCATAGCCGTATCCACATCTGTGGACTTCAGCAACATGAACATTTCCAGTTCGGTGGGGTCTGTCTGGCCGTTGCGGTCGACTTTCAGTCGCACATGCTCGACATCCAGTACAGCACCCAGGCCTTTGGCATCGAGCCAGCGTTGGTATTCGGCAGATTTTTGTTCAAAAAAGGGCAGGTCCAGAGTGAGGTCTTCCCGTTGAGAAAAGACGGTAACGGCACTTAAGAGGAGGATTGACAGGAAAATGTGTTTCAACATGGCTTTTACGTTTTTTGCAACATCTTAATCGGCCCCGGCAAGATTCCGGAAATTTCCAGCATTTTCGAAATCAGCAGGTGTTCCTAAACACGTAATTGGGTTACAAAAACGACAAATAGAAAGTATTCAAGGCAATTTGTGCGTGCGAAAATCTTAATAATGCAATAGCACCTGACACATTTTTTGAAATTCAGGACTACAAACCCACAGAAATTAATACCTGCCAATATTCAAGGGCACCGTATTTTCGCAACAGCCGGACTATACCGTTCCCGCAAAAATCCCTTACTGCTTTCGATCTCACATTCAAAATTGCATGAAACAACTTATCCTCCTCCCGTCGCTTTTTTTCACCTTTTTCTTTTTTGCCTTTACCACCATGGACAACCCGACCCGCGTCGTTTTTTTCGGAGACAGTATCACGGAGGCCGGGGTACAACCCGGCGGATACATTGTAAAAATGCGGGAAATGCTCGCCACAGACGGGAAGGGCGATGACTACGACCTGATCGGTGCGGGTATTAGCGGCAATAAGGTGTACGACCTTTACCTACGCCTGGAAAAAGACGTGCTGGCCCAAAAGCCCGATATCGTGGTGATATATGTAGGGGTGAACGATGTGTGGCACAAGCGAATGATGGGTACCGGAACCGATGCGGACAAATTTGGTCGTTTTTATGAAGCCTTGATCTCCAAAATGCGGGAAGCCGGCATCCGGCTGGTACTGTGCACCCCTGCCTGTATCGGGGAAAAAACCGATTGTACCAATCCGCAGGATGGGGAAATCAACCAGTATGCGCAGATCATCCGCGACCTGGCCGAAACATATAAATGTACGCTTTGTGATTTGAGGACGGCTTTTTCAGACTACAACAGTGCGCATAACCCGGAGAACAGGGACAAAGGCATCCTTACTACCGACGGCGTTCACCTGAACGACGCAGGCAACAAACTGGTTGCAGAATTGCTGCTGGAAAAGATCAAAGGCAATTAGTCCGCCTTTCGAAAATCGTAGGTAACGCCTTTGCGGAAAAGGGTCAGGTCTGCATTATCCAGTTTTTTGATCTCGAAATCGGCAAAGGCATGACCGTCCGAGTCTTTGAGGATCAGCCTGTTGTTGCTGATCTCCCACGAGGTATTCGTAGGGAAAAAACCGTCGAGGCAAGTGCTGACGAGGGTAAAATCCTCTTTAAAGAGCAAAAATCCGTCGCAGTTGATCTGATAGGAAGTGGAAGCGTCCAGGTTGCCGGACTTGATGTTGCATTCCCATTTGCCCTGCAGTTGCGCTGCAGCATAGCGGAAGGAGAAAAACGGGATGACCAATAGCAAGAAGATGGCTCCCCGAACCGAAGGTGTGTAAGTGCGCATAAGTGTGGATTATTCGATTTTTGATAAGGCGAAAATAACACTTATGTGGTACAATGCATAAGAAAATATGTTAAAATTTCCTCATCCATTTCAGACCTGCCGGCCTCCGTATGGCCGCGCGCACCCATGTATAACGAACCTTCAGGCCCGTTCATGCCGCCACCCGGCAACAGGCTAAAGCCCTACACTTCCGGCCGCATCTGCGGGAAAAACAGCACTTCCTGGATGCTTGTCTGGTTGGTAAACAGCATCGCCAGCCGGTCGATGCCGAAACCGATACCCGCTGTTGGCGGCATACCGTATTCAAGGGCGCGGAGGAAATCTTCATCCATGGCCATGGCCTCCTCGTCGCCGCGGGCCGCCAGGCGCAACTGGTCTTCAAATCGCTCGCGCTGATCGATGGGATCGTTCAACTCGGAATAGGCGTTGCCCACTTCCTTGCCGTTGACGAACAACTCGAAACGCTCGACCAGGCCTGGCTTGCTCCGGTGCTTTTTGGTGAGCGGCGACATTTCCACCGGGTAATCGATCAGGAACGTGGGCTGAATCAGGTTGCCTTCCACTTTTTCACCGAATATCTCGTCGATGAGCTTTGCCTTGCCCATGGTTGCGTCGATCTCAATATGGTGCTGCCGGCAGTAATTGCGCAGTTCGGCCTCATCGGCGGTTTCGACATTCAGGCCGGTGAATTGCTGGATGGCATCGAACATGGTAAGGCGTTTGTATGGGCCTGCAAACTCGATCTCGTGCTCCCCTACCGTGACTTTCGTACTGCCGTCGCTGTTCAACGCACGGGCGATGCGTTCGAACATCTGCTCCGTGACATCCATCAACCAGTAATAGTCCTTGTAGGCCACGTAAAATTCCAGCATGCTGAATTCCGGGTTGTGCGTCCGGTCCATACCCTCGTTGCGGAACATTTTGCTCAGTTCGTACACCCCGTCGAAACCGGCAACGATCAGGCGCTTGAGGTACAGTTCATTGGCGATACGCATGTAGATCGGCATATCGAGCGCATTGTGGTGCGTCTTGAATGGCCGTGCCGCCGCGCCGCCGTGGATCGGCTGCAGGATAGGCGTTTCCACCTCAAGCAGACCGAGTTCGTCGAGGAATGCCCGTATCGTTTTGATCATCTTCGTGCGCTTGATGAATATCTCCCGGAATTCGGGATTCACCGTCAGGTCGACGTACCGCATGCGGTAGCGCAGTTCCGGATCGGTGAAGGCATCGTAGATATGGCCTTCATTGTCTTTTTTCACCACCGGTAACGGGCGCAGGCTTTTCGACAGAAACTTGAATTCCTGCACATGCACGCTCACTTCGCCGGTTTTGGTGCGGAAGGCAAAACCTTTGACGCCTACATAATCACCCAGGTCGAGCAGTTTTTTGACGACGGTGTCGAACATCGGCGAATTCTCATCACCGCCGTTGATCTCCTCCCGGCGCATATACAACTGAATGCGGCCGCTCGAATCCTGCAGGTTCATAAACATGGCCTTCCCTGCTTCCCGGGTAGCCATGATACGGCCGGCCAGCGCTACGGATGTATAGTTCAGGCGGTTTTTGGTGCCGTCTTCCAGCACTTCTTCCCGGTAGTTTTGTACGATATCAGCGGCATGTGCCGTCACTTCAAACATTTCGGCAGGATAGGGGTCGATGCCGAGTTCCCGGAGTTTCTGCAGCGATTCGCGGCGCAGGAGTTCTTGTTCTGTCATGGTATTGGCTGTCGTCGGACAGGTTGGCTTTGAAAAAAGAGCCGCAAAAGTAGTCGATTCCTGCCGCGAAGAGTCCGTCGTAACCCTATAATTTTATTGATTACCGCACGCTTTTCACCACCCTGGCCCATCGCGAGGCGCCTCCGGCAAATATTTGTACCATATAAACACCCACCGGCAGCGCCGATGCATCGAGCCAGACGGAGGAATTGCCATTCCCGGCAACCGAGCGCAGCCGCCGTCCCTGCATATCGAACAGTTCGGCATAATCTAATGGTTCGGCTATCTCGATTTGCCAGCCGTTTTGTGCCGGATTGGGGAATATTTTGACGAACCGGTCTGCAACCTCTCCGGCAGCCGTCGGCGCACATACCAACTGGTTCAGGTAACCCCACATCGCGTTGTCGAAAAGGATCGGCACAGTATTGCCTCCGGGCGTCAACCCGGCTGCGTTGCCCTGGCGCACCACTACCCACCCTTTTGAGGGGATCACGTGAATTTTCTGGTCATTTTTTCCCAAAGCGGCAATCATATCGTCCGGGGCATTGGGGATGAGTTTTCCCGGAAACACGAATTGCAATCCCGGCACCATGAAACTCTCCTGTCCGTTGAGCCACCACAGGTAACCGTAACTCTTATTGAGATTCTGTGAACGATGGATCATGTCATAAAAATACTGCTGGTCGTGCAGCAGTGTATCGCCGTTCCAGACGCCGCCGGCAAGGGTAAGCAATCCGAAACGCGCCATGTCGCGCGCGCGTCCGTACATGACATCGGCGACCCAAAGTCCCTTCATTCCCGTTGGGTCGAGTACATGCGATTTGGTAAACTGATTGATCGTGACGCCGCCGGCGGCAGCGATCACATCCTGCAAAAGCCGGTAGGCGCCGGTGTGATAAGCCCAGCGGGTACCCGCATCTGCCAGATAGTTGAGGCATGCAGGATCGGTGCAGGTGTTCGGGTCGGGCTGAGTGGGGGTGGGGGTGAACGTATCGTCGAGCCCGCTGGTCATGGACAACTGGTGCCAAATAGTGATCAGCGCCTCCTTGTCGGGCGGGGCGCTTGTCCACCCGGTACCCAGGTAGTCGCTCGTCTTGTCGTGAATATCGAACAGCCCCTCCTCCTGTGCTTGCCCGACCAGGAAGGCCGTGAGCGATTTGCCCGCCGAAGCCCAATACCAGATGGAGTCCTGTTTATAGGTGCCGAAATAACGCTCCAGTACGATCTTTCCGTCTTTCAACAGGATGAACGACTTGGTATTGTTGTCTTCCAGAAAGTTGTACAGGCTATCGATGCGGTCGGCGCAAAAACCCAGCGAAGCAGGCGCCAGCGTTTCCCAGGCCGTACCGGTTTGGGGCGGAAAATAGAACGCCTGGCCCTGGGAAAACGATTGAAAAAAACTGATTGTCAGCAGATTAATAATGATTGTAAGTTTCCTTGTCATTTTGAAAGCGGTTTAAAATCACTTGGACGATTTTTCAGGATACACGTTTAACCGGCTAACATAAAAAACGCCCGACAGTTGAAGCTCTGCCGGGCGCTGAACGCTGGTGTTTGTGTTTTGGCTCTTTTTAATTCGTAACGCTCGGAAATTGGGGTACGGTTTTCATAGACTCGTTTTTATGTCCGCCAAAGCGATACATTACACCTGCATTGATGCTGTAATCCGCAAATGCTGCGTCGCCGTGGCGCTGACCGGTTGGGTCGGCAAGATCGTAAGTGCTTTTTACCCGGTTGCGGTACAAAGCAACAGGTACACTGAGGTTAAAATTAAAATTTCCGCTTGAAAGGAACAGTCCCGGCTCTGCCGATACCACATACCCGGGCCTGCGGAAACCCTCGCTTTTCCCGATCAAATCGCTGGAGGGGATGCCTTCTGCGCGGGCACCCAGGCTTACCGACAGGTTCTGTGCCGGCAAAACGAGTACGTTTGCGCCGAGGCGTACCGCATACTGATCGGCGATCGAATGGTATGCGATCAGGGGATCGACATTGTTGAGCGTGCCCCGGGTCAGTGTTTCATTCACATTTTCCGGGTTGAACAGATAGAAACCGCTGAAATACAGCGACAGGTGGTGCGACAGTTGTTGGTAGGCCTGTACATCGAAGGTGAAGCCCAACCGCCGTCGCCGAGTTGTATGGACTGGTCAACTGCTTTGCGGACGACAGTGTCCACTTTCTCGCTGTTGAGTTTGTGAAAATCGCCCTGCACGTTGGCGTTGCCCGTGGGGAGTTTGACACCCAGGCCGAGTGAAATATTACCTGAACCGGGTTGGTTCGGGTCAAACAGCCAGTAATTGGCCGCCAGTCGCAGGTCGCCGATACCCTTGGCGTCCGTGTGAAAACGGAGTTGGTCGGGGTTGGCCGTCGTGCTGTTGCCATAGTGTTCGTACAGCGAAGAGCGGTCGTACGAAATAACGGGAAGATTGACAGAAAAGGACAGGCGGCTGGTCAGCGAATAACTCAGCCCCAGATCGGCGGAATGGGCGACATTGATCACCTGCGTTCCATTTTCCACGCGTTCCTGTTCTTCCGAATCGCCTCTGAAGTGCTTGTAAGAGCGGAAGTATCGATAGTTGACGGCTGCCCGCCATTCCCC
>ERZ724526.607-NODE-607-length-20333-cov-6.676398_pt1 | contig 20333 bp, 20 predicted proteins | sample MGYA00376059_ERZ724526 | MGnify/ENA primary metagenome ERZ724526 (study PRJEB28724, sample SAMN07190883) | activated sludge metagenome | isolation source: activated sludge of sewage treatment plant in Hong Hong | place: Hong Kong | collected 2016-03-17 ...
GCTAACGTCAATCCGACGAATCCCGTCGAACCTGTCGCGTTCTTGAATCGTGCCGCCATGGTGCTTCCTCAGGAAGCCCCGGCTCCGCCGGCTCCTTTATTGACCAGCCGGTGCGCTGCACGAAAAGACGGCACCTTCAGCAGTCTGGTGCAAGCTTCTCGCGACGTCACGCCCTCGCAACCAGGCCGGTCTCTGGCGGCGCCTGTGGTGCTGGAGGAGATCGCCGGCGATCTCGAGCCTGGCGCTCCGGCAGCACCATCAGCCCACATTCACGGTCAGACGATCGCACAACTTATGGAATCATGGCAGGGGTGCTAGTTGCCCAAGGAGGACGTCATGCCTACGATGCGTAATATGGTCACTCGCCGCGGCATGAAGCGGAGCCATGGGGCTGCTGGTTCGGCCGGCCCGCGTACCCTGTCGTCTCCGTTGACGATACTGAGCCTTGGAGTGATGGCGTTGAGCAGCTTCACTTGGCCAGCAAGCGGGATGGCGCTGGAATTGTTGGGCGGCTCTAGCACGTCGTCGATCACGCCGGCGCAAGAAATGCGACAGGGGACGACACAGTTTCAGCAAGGCGCGTTTGTCCAGGCGGCTACGCATTGGATGAATGCGGCGCGGGGGTACGAAGAAACCGGACAGATCAAAGAGCAAAGTCAGGCCTTAATCAACGTGGCGCATGCGCTTCAGCAGGAGGGGCAGATCCGCCGTGCACAGGGCACGTTGCAGGCGGCATTGAAACTGTCGGAGCAAGCCGGCGAACGCGGTCTCACCGCAACGATTCTCGCTCAGCTCGGCAACACCTTTCATGTCCTCGGAAAAGACGAACCTGCGACCGAACATTTGACCAAAGCCCTGACGCTGGCCCGGGAGGAGAAAAAACCTGTCCTGGTTGCCGGAATTTTAAATGATCTGGGTAATGCCCTGACGGCTCGCCGGCAATTCGCTGAGGCGATCGACGTCTATGCGGAAAGCCGAGCCCTTGCCACCGAAACCAAACAGCAGGCGCTGGCAGCCACGGCACAGATCAATGGCGCCATGGCCTTGTTGCAGAATCAACAATTGGGCGAAGCGCACCGCCATCTTGACCAAGCCTGGTCGGATGTCCGGTTACTTGCAGACGGCCAGGCAAAGACCGCTGGCTTGCTGAACATTGGCCTTGGGTATCAGGAGTTGTTTGCCGCCTCAACGGGGAAATCCGGTGTGGCAGCGAAGAGAGATGCGGGGAAGGGGCGCGCGACGGAAGCGGTGGCTTCTACCGGCTCTGCGTCCGGTCTGTTGCGCCAATCATCGGAAGCCTTTACTGCGGCCGGTGAAGTGGCGGAACGCATCGGCGATGCGCGCGGGCAATCGTATGCCTGGGGTTATCTGGGTGGATTGCGGGAGCAGGAGCATCGCAATCCCGAGGCGCTGGAGTATACGCGAAAAGCCACGTTCGCCGCTCAAAAGGTGAATGCGCCGGAATCCCTTTACCGTTGGCAATGGCAAACGGCGAGATTGTTGCGCGCGGAGGGCAAGGAGGATGAATCTCTGGCCGCGTATCAGCGTGCCGTGACGCTGTTGAAGCCGATTCACTATGAATATTCCGTCGGATATCAGGGACGGCATCATTCGTACTACGAATCCGTGGCTCCATTGTTCGTCGAATATGAAGATGTCTTGCTGCGGAGAGCGGCGGCGGCGAAGACGCCCGAGCAAAATGACCAGTTGCTGGTGAAGGTCAAGGAAACGATTGAGGTGTCGCGGGCGGCCGAGCTACAGGATTATTTCCAGGACGATTGTGTCGCGACGGTGGCGAGTCATCGAGGCGCGGGGGCGTTGGCGCCAGGCACGGCGGTGATCTATCCGATCGCCTTTCCGGACCGGCTCGAACTGCTCCTGGAAACGTCCAACGGACTCAAACAAGTCAGAGTTCCTGTGGCGGGGGAAAAGCTGACGAAAGAAATCCGTTCGTTCAGGCGGCTGATCCAGGATTCGCAATCACAGAATTACCTGTCTTCCGCGCAGACGCTCCACGGGTGGCTCGTTGCACCCATTCAACAGGACTTGCAAGGCGCCGGTGTCCATACGCTCGTGGTGGTAGCCGACGGATCGCTCAGGACCATTCCCATGGGAGCGCTCCACGATGGGCGGCATTTTCTCGTCGATTCGCTCGCTGTCGCAGTCACGCCGAGTCTGGCGCTGACCGATATGAATGGAGCTCAACGCCGCAAGGGAAGTTTGCTGTCGGTGGGGCTGACTGAATCGGTCGAGGGCCAGTCCGCGCCGCGATACGCGGAGACCGAAGTGCAGGCGATCAGAACGATGTACGGCGGGAAGCTGCTCATGAACAAACAGTTCTCTACGCCGACCTTGGAAGAGGAGATCAAGGACCAGGGACTGGGGATCGTTCATGTGGCATCTCATACGGTGGTCGGAACCGAGGCGAGGGATTCGTTCGTGCTGGCGCATGACGGCAAGATCACGATGGACCGGTTGTCCCAGCTGGTAGGACTTCAGCAATACCGTCAACAGCCGTTGGATCTGCTAACACTGAGCTCGTGCGAAATTGCCGCAGAGGATGATCGTGCGGCGCTCGGGCTTACCGGGCTCGCCGTGAAGACCGGAGCGAGGACGGCGCTGGCGAGTCTGTGGACGTCGGATGATGAAACCACGACCGAACTGGTATCGGAATTTTACCGGCAGTTGCAGGATCCCGCCATTTCAAAAGCTGTGGCTTTGCAGCGGGCACAGCAAAAGATTCTTTCGCAGCGCGGCCATACGCACCCGAGTTACTGGGCGGCATTCCTGTTGATCAACAACTGGATGTGAAGCCAATCCGTAGAAGCTTTGAACGAGGTAACAAGCGGACAGGGTGTGAACGGTGCGGAGTGGGGTAGGCGGGGACGTTAGAGTTTCTTCCCCGTCATGATCTCATAGGCTTCTTCAATCGTCTCTACTTCTCGGACGAGGACGTTCGATTCCGGCGTCAAGCTGACTCGATTGACTCGAGGGGCATAAAATTGCCCTCGTGGTACGAGCAGCACGTGGTAGCCGGCTCTGGCCGCCGCGGTTGTTTTTTCGGCGACCTGATCTACCTGTCCGATCCGACCATCGCCTTCCAACGTGCCCGTGATGGTGATGTCGCGTCGCAGCTGGTCACCCTTCAGCAGAGCGATGAATCCAATCGCCAACGCGGCTTCTGCCGTTGATCCCTCTTCGCTGAGCGGACCCGTGAATGTCGCGTACAGCGAGAGGGTTCCGGTCGGGCGAATGGAGGCACCCAGACGTGTGACCGCAAACTGGAACGCGTGCTGAATCGACGCCATGCCGGTTCCGCGAACAGGAACCTGGCTACGCCCCCAGCGCAATGCTAAGGGATCCGGCTGAGCCCCCTCGTCCCATTTCATCACGAACGTCGGGAAGCCGACCTGGGTGTCGGTATAGGTTGCGACAGAAATGGGAACGACGAGAGTTCGACTGGCCTGTGCGGTGGAGGGAAGCAGAGTGAAATACCCGAGCAGCGAGAGGACCAAGATCGCCATCATTCTTGACGCTGTGCCGCTTCTGGAAAAGAAAGTGTGTACGCGCATGAATCAAGTCTAGATGAGGATGCCCGATTGTCAAATTCGCCTAACCGGCAGGGTGCGCAGTCGGCGGATATCATCACCGTGCGTCGAGCAAACAACCGGAAACATTGACCTCTTTCTCTTTCCGCAGGCAGTTCCCTACTGAAATTCCTGAGGGCGTCTTCCCTCGGGCCCGTTGATGCCTCCGACCCCATGCGCGTGATAATCTCGGGCGAGATGGAACAGCCGGCAAGAGTTCTGGTGCGGCGCATACGTTCTCAACAGTGGAGCCTGTGAGTGCAAGGAGCCATCGTCATCACCGGTGCATCGACTGGCATCGGTGCAGCCTGTGCGCGTTATCTGGACGGATTGGGTTTCACGGTGTGGGCCGGCGTGCGCCGTAAGGAGGATGGCGAGGCCCTGGCTCGTTCCACCTCCGCTCGTCTGCGTGTGCTGCTGCTCGATGTGACCGATTCCGATTCGATCACTGAGGCAAGTCGAACATTGACAGACGCGTTGCCGGAAGCGGGGCTGGCCGGCCTCGTGAATAACGCCGGTATCTCCGTGGCGGGCCCGCTTGAACTCTTGCCTATCGCCGAGGTCCGAACACAGTTCGAAGTCAATGTCATCGGAGCGCTGGCTGTGACACAAGCCTTGCTCCCGTTGCTGCGCCGGGCACGAGGGCGCATCGTCAACATCAGTTCGATCGCCGGGCTGGCTGCCACCCCGTTTCTCGGTGCCTATTGCAGCTCCAAATTTGCGCTCGAGGCCATGAGTGATGCCTTGCGGCTGGAGCTGGCGCCCTGGGGCATCGCAGTGGCGCTGGTCGAACCTGGCGCCATTCAATCTCAGATATGGCAGCGGGCCACAATGTCCGCCACCCGCACACTCGGCGGAGTCGCGCCAGAATCGTTGGCCCTGTATGCTCAGTCCTTAGCGCGTATGCAGGATGTGATGGCCGGGGCTGCCGCCCGTGCGATTCCTGCCGAGGCCGTTGCCCAGGTGGTGGCCCGTGCGTTGACCGTGCCATCGCCGCGTGCTCGTTATCTGGTCGGCAAGGATGCGCGCTTCAGAGCGGTCCTGAAGTGGCTGCTCCCCGATAGCGCTCAGGATCGTCTTCTGACATGGTTTTTAGGATTGTCGCGTCATGCGTAATGTTGCGCACTGCGGACCAAGCGGGCGTCAGAAAAGAGAGCAGCGGCATGGCTGAAGGAGGACTGGTCCGCTCGGCAGGCGGGGTCGTCTTGCGGCAGCAGGAAGTGTTGCTGATCCGGGTGTCCGACATTAAAGGTCGTCCGGTCTGGTCCTTCCCCAAGGGCCGCCTGGATGCCGGTGAAACGCCGGCGCAGGCCGCCGTGCGGGAAGTCCGTGAGGAGACGGGCTGGTCTTGCCGCATCGATGCGGATCTCTCAACAACCGAATATTGGTTTCAACGAGAGGGACGTCGATTCCGCAAGACGGTGGTCTGGTTCAAGATGGTTCCGCTCGAGCTGGCCGGCGTTCCGGATGGAGAGGTGGAAGAAGTGCAGTGGGTTGAGCAGACGGAAGCCCTGCGGCGACTAACCTATGCGTCCGATGCGGCGTTATTGTCGCATGCGCTTGAGTTGGATCCTTCCTCTCGATAGCCACAATTTCCCCCAGTCTTAATCTGAACAGATCTGTTGTTTTCTCAGACCACGCGTCTGATGATATCCGCCCTCCCTGCCTTGACAAGCCTGGTGCCCTTAACTAGACTCGCCTTCAGAGTGGTTCTGCGCCTCGCTTTGGAAGGCCAGAGTTCCCGACACGCGCCTTCCCTCACGATTCGGCATCTCCCGGCACCCGTCAATCAGTGGCGCGTTGATCAGTCATCCCCCATCGTTCACCCGAGGGCCCGCCTGTGTATAGTCTGGCTCGCTTTTCCCTGTTGGAAATGACGGAATGCTCGGCCGTCCTGCGCCAGCTGGGCGAACAGTCGCGGTCTTTGCAGGAGGCAGCCTCCAAGGCGGTGAACTATCTTTTCGACACGCTCGGCGACCCGGCCACGGGGCAACGCGATTGTGTCCTTGTCCGGTGCTTCAAAACCATTTCCTACAGCCGGCTGGATACCGAACATCAACAGCTGGTCAGAGAAAAGCTCGGCGGCATCGCGCCGTTCCCCGATTTACGCTGCTTCACACTCGTGGCCTCAACCGGCGCGGAGCCGGATTGGAATCGAGTCGATCGTTCTCACCGATATCGTGTCATACCGATGGTCAGCGCCGATTTCGTGAAACAATTTCCGATGTTCTCGCAACTCCTGCATCAGTTCGGTGTGTCCACGGAGTTCGACGTGAGGCCGGATGGTGAATGGCTGGTCGATTTGGAAGAGAAAACGTATAACGTGTTTTATGTGCCCGACGCGGTGGGAAGTCCCTATGTGCCTGTCCAGGACGGATTTGTCGGGAAATATGGGGTGAAGTCGGTATTGTGTTTCGGGGGGATGTTACCGTCGCGCGATTTATTCGCGGTGATTTTGTTCTCCAAGACGCCGGTGCCGCGCGAGACCGCGGCGTTGTGCAAATCACTCGCCCTCAGCTTAAAAACATCCTTGCTCGCGTTTGATGAAGCGTCTTGCACAGACAGTGGTGCGAGCCAGCAATCAGGATCAGCGCCTGAGCCTCCGGCAAGTCTCCGTCATCAGTCGCGTTTGGCGGTCGCGGAACAATTGCTGCGGGTCTATGAAGATGCGGTCAGGACACAATCGGCTGGCATTGCACAGGCGAAACAGGCGCTCCACGACAGGGCTACGGCGCTGCAACGGTCTGAGCAGGCTCTCCATGAGCAGACCAGAATCGTCAATTCGGTATTGCGAAGCATGGGAGATGGCGTCGTCGTCACCGATGCAGCGGGGAAACTGGTCTTGGCCAATCCCGCCCTCGAGAGCATCGTCGGTTTTTCTCCCGGAGACGTTCCCCCGATCGAGTGGGTGGACCGCTATGAATTTTTTCATGGCGACACGGCGACGCCATTCCAGCGCGACGAATGGCCGCTGGCGCGCGCATTGAAAGGGGAAAAGGTCGATTGGCTCGAAGTCTACATGCGGGCCTCGCAGGGAGTGCCGGGGCGATGGGTGAGTATCAATGCCAGGCCTATCCGGGATGACGCTGGGCTGCTGTGCGGGACCGTCGTGGTGTTTCATGACATCACCTGGCTCAAGCGGGCGCAGGATGCCTTGTTTGAGTCGGAATATCGATTCCGCAGTCTGGTGGAGGGCGCGCGGGATATTATTTTCACGCTCTCGGCCGATACGACCATGACCTCCCTCAACCAGGCATTTGAGACGGTGACCAACTGGTCCCGTTCGCAATGGATCGGCGAACCGCTCGCCACCTTACTGCATCCAGACGATGCCGGATTTTGTCAGGACGTGTTGCAGGCGATTCTCGAGCGCGGCACGCCGCTCACCTGTTCGATGCAAATCAGCACGAAGCAAGGTGGCTATGTAACCGGAGAATTCGTCGGCACCCCGCAAATGCGGCAGGGGCGTGTGGTGGGTGTATTGGGAATCATTCGCGATGTGACCGAACGCCGGCGGATCGAAGATGCGCTTCGGGTCAGCGAAGAACGACTGCGATCGATCGTGCAATCGACCAAAGACGCCATTGTCCTTGTCAACGCCCTCATGAAGGTGGCCTTCTGGAACAAGGGAGCCGAGGCGACCTTCGGATACTCTGCGGAGGAAATTATCGGGCAGCCTGTCACGATGATCATCCCGGAACAGTACCATGAAGAGCTGGAACGCAACGTCCAGCGGGTGCGTGTGCTGGAGCGTGTGCAATCAACGAGCAAGACGCTGGAACTCGTGGGCCGCCGGAAGCAAGGGGACGAGTTTCCGTTGGAGTTGAGCGTGACGTCATGGAAGGGAAAATCCGATCTGTTTTTCACGATCATTATGCGCGATATCAGCGAACGGCGGACGGCAGAGGAGCAGCTGGATCGCCTGCATTATCACAATCAGGTCGTTCTGAATTCGGCGGGAGAAGGCATCTACGGGGTGGATCGCGAGGGGCGTTTGACGTTCGTCAACCCGGCGGCGGCCAAGATGTTGGGGTGGGAAGCAGACGCCATGATCGGCCGGTCGTTATCCGCCTTGGTGTTCTCTCCCGATCTCGCTGAACGACCGTTCGGCGCGCTGAGTTGCCCCATTGTGGAGACGATTCGGGACGGCGAGGTGCGCGAGCAGGTGGACAGTGCATTCTGGCGCAAGGACGGGACGAGTTTTCCGGTGGAATATGTGAGTACGCCCATTTCTGAGCGCGGGGAACTTGTCGGCGCGGTCGTCGTCTTCAAGGATACGACGGATCGAAAGCGCGCCGAAGCGCAGTTGCAGGACTCTCTCCGTCGGCTGCGAAAACTCTCGGGGCGAATGGAGGGGATACGGGAGGAAGAGCGCGGGCGCATCGCGCGGGAATTGCACGACGAACTGGGCGTCGGCCTGACGTGCCTGAAGATCGATTTATCCCGCCTGGGCGGTTTGTTGGGCGAGCGGCTCGTTTCTGGCGATCGGGCCAAGGTCGATGAGAAGATTCGCGGCATGAAGGAGCAAGTCGACAGCACCATTACCTCTGTGCAGCGGATCGTCGCGGAATTGCGCCCCGGCGTGTTGGACGATCTGGGGCTGGTCGCGGCGATTGAATGGCAATGCCGGGATTTTCAACGTCGTACCGGCATTACTTGTCATTGCGTGGTCAGCCATGAGGATTTGCGTGTGGACCCGGAGCAGGCCACTGCGGTCTTTCGCATTTGTCAGGAGGCGCTGACCAATGTCACCCGCCATGCACAGGCGACAGACGTGCATGTGCGATTGGAAGAGCAGAACGTGGGGTTATTGCTGCAGGTCCGCGACAACGGGCGAGGAATTCCTCAAGATCGACTTGCCGATGCCCGATCATTCGGTCTGCTCGGAATGCGGGAGCGAGCCGGGCTGCTTGGTGGAGATGTGCAAATAGAGACCTTGGAAGGCAACGGGACGACTATCACATTGCAACTGCCTCGAGAAGGAAAGGGATAGCGCATGATGGAGGGAACGATGCGAAACACAGCAACCGTACGTATTCTGGTCGTCGATGATCATCCCTCCTTCCGGCGTGGAGTGAAGGACATTCTGGAGGAAGGATTCGAAGGGGCTAGCATGGCCGAATGCGGAAACGCTCAGGAGATGCTGGACCAGGTCCGGGAACAGACCTACGACCTGGTTGTGATGGACATCAGCATGCCCGGACGCAGCGGCCCGGAGGTCCTCAAGGAACTCAAGCAGCTGGCGCCCACTTTGCCGGTCTTGATCTTGAGCATGCATCCCGAAGATCAGTATGCCATTCGGATGTTCAAAGCCGGCGCGGCGGGATATCTCACGAAGGCAAGTGCGCCGGAAGAGCTAGTGCATGCGGCGAAGAAAGTCATGGCGGGCGGCCAGTACGTCAGTGCGTCGGTGGGGGAAGCGCTGGCGTTAACGGTGCGCACCGGAGTCGACAAGTTACCGCACGAGCGATTGTCGGATCGGGAGTATGAAGTGCTGTGCCTCATCGCCTCAGGACAAACCGTCAGCGATATCGCGGAGAGTATCCACCTGAGCGTGACGACGATCAGCACATATCGGGCGAGAATTCTGGACAAAATGAACTTGAAGAACAATGCCGAGCTGACCCGGTATGCCCTCCAGCATGGCCTCGTTGTCTGACGGCGCTGATGTGCCTAAATGTGTCGATAGAACGATGACGAATCGGCACTGTTTTATTGTGACACACGAATAGCGCCTCTGTTGATAGCCTCCTCGACCCTCCCGGCCTATGCTCTTCCAAATGCAGAGGGCCTGGATCTCTAATACCGCGACATTAGTGGCCATTTTTGACGCAGCGCAAGGCCATGCGGCTGCCGAGCGATCGTCTGTTGATCGACGAACGGGGTCGTTCCGTCAAGGGTGGTCGGATCTCCTGACAAGACTGAGCCCACGAGAGGCCGCGATGTTACAGGACCTGACCTGGTGGGGGCCGCAAATGAAACACCGGTTGGTCCAACTCGCAAAGATGCACACCACAACCTGATGCCATTCATCTGGGGAGGGAATCTTATGGGGCAATCATCAACAGGCGGGAATGGGGCGCGTTCCGGAAAACGGCCGACGGTCGCGGTGATTTATGAAGATGTCACCAGCGGGTATCGCTATGCCGACTGGTTTGCGCTCCATGGATACCAAGCCACCATGACGTCCGCTGTGCCTCATTTGGAACATCACCTTCAGGAACTGCGTCCCGATGTGATTGTCGTTGGGTTGTCATCATGCTCCACGCCGCTGCAGACAGCGGTTCCCCGTTTGAAACGTACCTGCCCGCAAGTGCCAATCATCGCGATGCTTGATCGCACCGCTCAGGACGCGAATGGCACCTTGCCAGCGCTGGCGAAAGCATTCGGCGGAGATGTGTTTATGTGCGACTCTCTCGACCCTCCGTCGACGGTCTCATAACGAGCTGTCATGCGGACTTGAGCCGCATCCTTATCTCGATCTTGCCGTTCGTGAGACGATGGTTTGCCTGAATGGCGCCCGTGGTCTTACCAGCCGAAAGGAGCCGAATCGTGGCGAAGCATAGTGTAGTAATTGTCGGACCTGATCAGTCGACCGTGTCCGCAGCGCAGGCATTGATTCAGGACGAGTTCGAAGTCTCGACGGCAATGTGGACGACGGACACGCTGTTGCCCATTCATGAACAGGCTTCGCCGGTCATGCTGCTCGATATCGATTCGCCATCGCAGCCGTCTGCCGAAGAAGGGTTGAATGTGCTCCAGAAATTGCGTCAGACGGGGTATTCCGGGAAAGTCATCGCGTACACCGGGAGACCTGAGCGAAGTGTGGCAGTGCGCGCGGTTCAGTGCGGGGCCTGTGATGTCCTCGCCAAGTCCCTTGATACAGTGCAATTACTGCAGAGTATAGAACGAGTCGCGCGGGTCGCCGATCTGGAACAGGAAGCGCGCGGGGCCATGGTGGTTGGCGGGCCCGAAGAATTCAGCGGCATGTTGGGCATGAGTGCGAGTATCAATCGGATCTTTGATGCCATCCGGAAGGTGTCGACGAGTGACGCGCCGATTCTGATCACTGGCGAAAGCGGCACCGGCAAAGAATTGACGGCGCGTGCGATTCACGCCCGGGGATTACGCAAACAGGGGCCATTCATTCCGATCAACTGCGGGGCCATCCCGGAAAGTCTCCTGGAATCCGAGCTTTTCGGCTATGAGCGAGGTGCCTTTACGGGCGCCGTCGGGCAGAAAAAGGGAAAAGTTGAGTTTGCCCAGGGTGGGACGTTGTTCCTCGATGAGGTCGGTGAACTTCCCAATGCGTTGCAAGTCAAGTTACTGCGGTTCCTTCAGGATCACACGTTTGAGCGAGTCGGCGGGCATCAGGCGATTGAGATGAACGTGCGGATCATTGCCGCCACAAACGTGAATTTGAAGGAAGCGATCGAGAAGGGGACCTTTCGGGATGACCTGTATTATCGGCTGGGCGTGGTGCACATCAACCTGCCTCCGTTACGGGAACGAGGCGAGGATGTGTCGCTGATCGCCATGGCGTTTCTGCGGCAGGCCGCTGCTCACTACAATAAACCTCTGTACGGGTTTACTCGTGAGGCGCTGGAGGCGATGCAGGCCTATTCCTGGCCGGGCAATGTGCGGGAGTTATCCAACAGGATCGGACGTGCCGTGGTCATGGCGGAAGGCACGCATATCACCGCTGCCGATTTGGATTTGCCTCGCCAGGCCCCGCCGCAGGACGACGGATCAATCTCACTGAAGGTCAATCAGCAGCGGATCGAAACGGACCTGATCATGAAAGCGTTCACCCTCTCACAGGGGAACTTGAGCCGGGCCGCCCAGGAGCTCGGCATTAGCCGCTCCACGTTGTACCGGCGACTTCGCCAATATGGAATGGAACGATCTCTTGAGGCCCGCCGGTTTCCCGGTCTCTCGCCGCGCGCTTCGATGACGGAGCATTGATCTCTCGGACGTGTCTGCTGCGGTATGGTGTCATGCGAACGAGGCGAGCGACGCTGCGGCAGCAGGGATACGCCGCTCGCGAGTGTAAATTGGTTGACCACTTCTTTGGTATTTGTTAAGAAGAAGAGTCTTCCGGTCTCTGCTGGCCTGGTTCCTCCCGAGGTATCGTCAGCCTATTTGCATAGCGCCTGTGTTGCCGTGCAGTTTGCGTCCGCCAGTGTGTGCGAACCGTCTCTGTCAACAGACATTGCGGCGTGATGCGAGAGTGCCCACGACAGATGACTCGCACGTTTCGCGAGGAGACGAATTGATGCCATCCGAGGTTCTTTCTGTGTCGAGTCGACGGAATTTTTTGCGTACGGTCACCGTAGGCACGGCGCTATTCGTTGCCAACCTGGCTCTTCCTGCAAAAGCGCGAGCGTCGCGACTCCCGACAGGACGCATCAGCTTGTTCAATCTGCAGACCGAAGAACGCTTGTCAGTCACGTTCCGGACAGAGAGCGGAACATACGATCAGTCTGCGCTCGACGACCTCAATTATTTTTTGCGGTGTCACCATTCGAATGAGACGACGACGATGGATGTGCAACTCATCGAATTCGTCACACTCGTTCAACAGAAGGTCGGTGGCCGCCGGGACATTCATATCGTATCCGCCTACCGTTCACCTGAATATAACGAACAGCTCATCAGAATGGGCACTCGCGCGGCACGCCATAGTTATCATGTGTCGGGACAGGCGGTTGATGTCCAGATTCCCGGCGTGCCTTTGCGGACTGTTCGGGAAGTCGCGTTGCGACTTGGCTGTGGCGGAGTCGGGTACTATCCGCGCGGAAAGTTTGTGCACCTCGATTCGGGGCCTTTCAGGCATTGGTAGCCAGTCCATCCGTTCCTCCTTCGATCCTGCTTGAGTAATCCGGACAGAGTTTCGCGAAGCTCCTCTGGGCTTCCGGTATTCGCATGACCATGGTCGATTGCCGTGATAGGCTGATCGAAGTCGGAACCATCTTAGCGACGACCATCGCCGTTGCAGACGAACCTGAGCACAATGTTTCGCACGAGTCTGGGCAATTGATCACACCGTCGCAAAGACTGTGGAAAAAGGAGCTGGCATATGCATGTCACGGCAGGAGACGTCGTCTCAGTCGAATACGTCATTCGCCTCGAAGATGAGCAGGTCATCGACACAACCGTCGGTGAGGCTCCGTTGGTCTACACCCACGGACAGCATGAGATCTTGCGCGGGCTCGAAGCAGGACTCGAGGGCATGGCAATCGGTGCTGCAAAACGCGTGACTGTTATGCCCGTGGATGGTTATGGCGAGAGACATCCGGAGGGGCTATTCGAAGTCCGAAGGGATCGTGTGCCAGTGGAGGCTCAGCGCGTTGGGGCGAAGCTGGAAACGACGGCTCCTGACGGGAGGGTTGTGTTTCCCTATGTGGCCGAGATCAAGCCGGAGGTCATTGTCCTGGACCTCAACCATCCGCTTGCGGGAAAGACCTTAGTCTTCGATGTCAGAGTAATCGATATCGAGAGAGAAGGAAGTCTGGGTGCGGAGGAGATAGCACCGGCAAAGAAGGGGGAAAGTTAGCCGACCAGGTCCGGGTTCATCTTTGCCATGGATTGAACCGAGGTGGCTTTGATTTCGTTGTAGACGATGGCGCGACCGGCTTGGCGCAATCGGCTGAAGATTCCTTCGACCACGACGTAGTCACCTTCTCGAACATCCGCCTTTCCAAGACCCACCACTTTCACCGTTCCTGCGGTGTCCTGCAAAAGAAATCCGAATGCCGGTTGACCGTCGCGATTCGTGGCAAGCTGAAAACTGCTTACGCGTCCACTGACGGTTACGACCTGATGATTGTAATGATCGGGATGAGCCAACAGTTCCGTGACTTCAACGAGACCCGCAGCGAAGAGCGAAGCCACCGGCATGATCGAGAGGGGCAAGACCAGCATGCACAACATCAGACCCGCGACTCTCGCCAGTGACCGGACAGGAATCATGACATGATCGTGCTGCATGATAGGTGGATTATACAAAATACTCTCCCCGCTGAGAAGCCGGTTGAAAAAGAAATCTTGCCGGGTCGGTGGGAAACCAGCCGATGTTCCAGAATCGACCATGCAGCTGTCGACAGTGCGTTAGCGTTGAAGGTCGTTGTGTAACTCCCCGATGAAACTGGTCAGCACGTGCTGCTGCATTTGCCCCATCTCTTCCGCCTTTGGCTGTGCTGCTTCGTCGGTCAGTGCAGGGACATCCTTCGGGGTCGCCACTGTACGAGCCAGGAGTTCTTCTTCAAGGGCGTCCGGGCTGGAATCAATCTCCGACAGGACTGCCAGGAGCCGTTGCAAGCCGAAGACGGAGCGCGTGTTTTCAGAGTGCACGGCGTTGGAGCTGGCACCATGAACGAGTGACAACCAGAACTTTGCCTCCAGGTCCTCCCCCAGGGTGCCCCAGGCGAAGGTCCGGAGTTTTTCCACCAGGGCTTCCTCAGTTCGTTCTAGGCCATCATACAGCGCGATAGATCGTTCAACCGGTCGTTCGCCTAAGACGGCAAGCGTTTCTTTCCAGAGATCAAGTGCTCCCGTCGTCGGGACTGTCTGGGCTGACGCCTTTTGCAAGGCGGATTGAATGGCGTGAAGATACTGGTGGAGATGTTTCACCTTGCGGCCAGCCAGGCTCCCTGCCGGAATCCCCCAGATATGGCCAATCTCGTGATCCTGCAGTGGAGCGGCGTTGATCGATTTCCATTCCCGCTCCGAGACTTCCAGGCGCTTCCTGTACTTCTCAATCAAGCGGAGTTGAGCCTGAATTTCCAGACCAAGCCTGGCCTCCTGATAGGACTCAGCAGAGATCTCATCCTCGTCCCACCTGCGGTTCAACGATCGAATCGCCGGCTTAGGGACTGCCGTGCGGGCGCTTTGCGTAATGGCGTTCACGGCTTCAGCGTCGAGCTTGAAACGCGTGCGCAGCAGATCGGTCGCTGCCCGAATCATGCCTTCAGCCAGGGCGATCATGCCCTTCATGGCTTCCATCTGCAGCCAGAGACGCTCCCGACGCAGACGAACTCGGCGGCGATACTCATCTCTGCGATTGGTCACATCCCGCAACGCATCCTGCTTGACCATCTGGTGGATCGGTTTGGAGCCGGCCACGCAGCGAGGATCCGGTCGGTCGGCGGCGATATAGCTGATTTCCTCGGGCGTGATGTCAAAATGCTGCAAGAGCAGCAGCTTGAGCATGACCCTGCCCTGAATCGGTGCTTGTTCGATGGTGGAGGCGATAAGTTCCGAGGTGAGTAACGCGGACATGGTGTGGCCTCTCTGCGAGGTAAAAGGTTCGCTCAGGCCGTGCCCTGATGGCTATTTTCAAGGTAGACCGCGACGTATTCCCGAATGTGTTGGATGCTGCCGCTGACGAACAATTCGCGCGGGATTTCGACCCGCACCAGCTTGGCGGGGTCGACGCCCCGATCGATGGCATATTCTTCGTCGATATACAGGGTCACAGAACCGTCAGGGTGGCGAATCGCATAGACCGCATTGTTTTCGGCCATAGGAGCTGCTCCATCTGAGGATGGGGAACGGTATCGCTATTACAGGTAACACAGCCTAGAGCCGAGTGTCAAAATGCGATCTTCAACTGCCGAGCGGATCTGGTCAGCGCTGGAACATCCGTCGTCGCCAGAGGATGTAGCTGGTAAAGGCAATGAGGGCGATCAGCAGAGTGTTCCGAATTCGACCCGGTCCGAAACAGGTTAAATTGACGAGGGCATTGGTGGTTCCGTAGGCCGCATAGACCAAATACACCAGGAGTGACCACTTCTTGATGCGCAGAAAGCCGTACCCCACCCAGGTATGGAGAAATGGGGAAAGGGCCTTGGTGACGAAGCCGGCAGCTCCGTCCAACTTTGTACAGAAAAATGGCAAGAGATAGTCGGGGTTCTTGGCGATGATAATCGCATCGTTGGCGGCGCTGACCAGAAAGAGGAGGCCAAGGAACCGGATATCATGCCCCTCTGCCCATGCCAGGCGGCCGGTTCGCACGAGGTCCGAGCCCGAGGCGGCCGGTCCGAGTGCGGCATCGTAACTCTGCAGTGCCCACCAGGGAAGGGCGAGGAGCATGAAGAAGAAGACTTCCGCCGCTCGACCCGATACGCGTCCCAGGCCCAGACTAAGGATGATGAGGAGAATCGTGATGAAGCCAAAAAACATCGCGGCTTTATGCCGTCCGCGGAGCAGGTGACCGAGTCCGGGGAGAATGGCTGAGTACACGGCTGCGCGGTAATCGGAGGCCGGGTGAGTTTGAGCTTCAACTGACATGGATCTGCGGAGGTGCAGTGGCTTAATGGATAAGTGGGGTAGAACGTACACGGCCCTCGATCAACTGGATCGAAGGCCGTGCGAACCGTCAGGGAGTGTCAATCGATTTTAACCGCCGAGCGTGTCTAAGGCTTCCTTCAGGCTCTTGCGGATGCAGGTGAAGATCGGTGTGTCGCGTAGGGTATACCGGCTGCCTTCCGTTTCCCGGAGCGCCATGACGAGATCCAGGAAATCTTCCGGCTTGTCGCTCTCAAACGCCACAACCCATTCCTGGTCGTCGAGACCGAAGGAGTACGTGGTATTCAGTTTGACCGAGGGGAAGCGATGGCCGACTTCAATGTGTTCGTCCATCATGCCCTGTCGCGCGGCCTTGGTGAGCAGGAACCATTCGCGAGTCTTCACGAACGGATACACGAAGATGTACTTCGCCTTGCCCGGCACAACCGTCAGCCGTTTGCTTTCCTGATTCTCGTGGGTGTGATTGTCGACATAAATGGAGCGTTTGGTGATTGCGAGGTACGAGTACGGATTGAGAATGTACTTCCCCAATCCGGACGCCAGGATCTTGGTGCTCATTTCCTGGAACAATTCGAGTTCATAGCTGATACGCCAAAGCATGAGGTCGCAGTCGCCGCGAATACCGACGCTCGTGTACGCGATCACGAGCACTTTTCCCTGGTATTCCTCCACGGCACGCAGGAACTCCTGTTTTCCGCGCGTGCGCTCATCTTCAGGAAGCCGACGCCATGCCGGATCAACTTTGTAGAAGGTGAAATTCACGTACTGACGGCGGGGCGCTTGTTCGGGGCTGGACATGAGGAACCCTCCAGGCAACTTCTTGATAATGTGAAAGAATAAGAATTAGCTCTTTAGCATTTCGTCTCCTAGGCTGTCAACCGATGGCGGGGTGCGGCGGCAGCGAATTGACAGGCCCCTATCGATCTGGTACTGCCTCCTCATCATGCGTACCATTCGGCGACGGTGTGCCGGTTTCAAACTCGCGCTCTACCTGTTCGTCGTCGCAGGGACGGGCCCCCCGGCTCTGTCGCTCGCCATCGAAGTGCAGCCGACTCCCGAACAAATTCAAGCCACGATGGAACGGGGGAAAACGGCCGCTGCCAAGGGTGCGTCTCCGGATCAGCTGCATGAATGGTTTGGCGCCAAAGAGGATCTGACTCCGCACGGATTCATCATGACCAAGCTGGGCAGTCTGCTGGTCATGGCCAACCACTTGTCGTTGCGGGCGCTGTCTCCCACCGATCAGGACGTTGCGCAGGTGATGGCGAACGGCAACCTTCTGGTGAATGTCGTGCTGTTCGGCGACCGCGTGAACTTCGCCGCCGACAGTTACATTGTGTTGGAGCAGGCAGGGCGGACGGTCAAACCCTCCTCGGTGCGATTTGATGCACGGGGCGAACGCACATCCGTCTGGCCCCAACAGCCTGCCTATCGCGCGAAGGTGATTGCCCAATTTCCCTACGCCGACCTCGATCCGCATGCGAAGACGACCTTGAGCGTGTTTCCATCCAGCGGCGGGCAGGTTACCTTCGAATTGGACTTTGCCCATATCGAATAACGTGAACATTTCCTTCACGCCTCTCAAGCTATAAAGGTTGATTCCGCATGAACAAGTCCAAAGCCTGGACGGCTGAAACCATCGCCATCGGGTCTGAGTTATTGCTCGGTGGCAGAATGGATACAAACTCCCTGTTTATCGCTGATCATCTGGCGACGTGTGGTGTGGAGCTTCGATACAAGTCGATTGTCGGCGATGAGTTGTCCGATATCGTGGGGGTGCTCAAAACGGCGGCCCGGCGCGTCCGCGTGGTGATCATCACGGGTGGATTGGGACCGACGATCGACGACCTCACGCGTGAGGCGGTTGCGCAGGCGACGGGACAACGCCTGAGCCGACGAAAGACAGCACTTGATGGGATGATCGCTCGTTTGGCCGAGTGGGGGCGAACGCCGACGAAGGCGCAGTTGCGACAGGCGATGATTCCTGCAGGCGGGGAAGTGCTGACCAATCCGGTTGGTACGGCGCCGGGGTTCGCCTTGATCTGGAAAGACACGTTCTTTGCAGCCTTACCCGGAGTGCCACGTGAGATGGAGCCGATGATCCAAGACGGAGTCCTGCCTCGCCTGCAGGCCTGGATCGGTAAGCACAAGGGAATCCCTGCCACTCCCGTCATTCGGCGGGTGCTGCACACCTCCGGCGTGCCGGAATCCATTGTGGATCAGCGATTGGAGGGATTGCTTCCGGACGGGACGGCGATTCAGCTCGGTATTTATGCTTCCCCCATGGAAGTGATGGTGTCGCTCACAGGGCCGGAGAAGGAGTCGGGGCCTGTGACGATCGACCGCCTGTTTGAAGACGCGAAGACCCGGCTCGGAGACATTATGTATGGGGAGGCGGACGAGACGATGGAAACGGTGGTCGGGCGATTACTCACCGATCAACACCTGACACTGGCCTTGGCCGAATCGTGCACCGGCGGATTGATCGGCCATCGGCTGACTCAGATACCCGGATCGTCAGCCTACGTGGATCGGGGCGTTGTGAGTTACAGCAATCGCGCGAAGGTGGAATTGTTGGGCGTCTCTCAGGATCTCCTCGACCGGCATGGCGCGGTCAGTGCCGAAGTGGCGGCCGCCATGGCGCGAGGCATTCGTGAACGAAGCGGCGTCTCAGTTGGGCTGAGTGTCACGGGCATTGCCGGGCCGGGAGGCGCCACGAAGAGCAAGCCGGTGGGACTTGTCTATGTGGGGCTCGACGGGGGACCGGGCGAGAACCTGACGAAGGAATTCCGTTTTCATGGCGGCGACCGGAGCGTCATCAAGCAGCGCTCCTCGCAGGCCGCGCTGGATGTTCTCCGTCGCTGGTTGATCACGAAAGGTGGCGGATGATCAGGGCGTTTCTGGCCGTCGAATTGCCTCCGGATTTTCGCGCGGCCCTATCGGTTATCCAGCAGGATCTCAAGCGACGGCTGGAGCCAGCGGTCGGACGGCAGGCGCGTGTCAGTTGGGTACAACCAGCCTCCATGCATCTGACAGTGAGGTTTCTGGGCGAGACGCCGCAAGAGGTGATCGAATCCCTTCATGCAGTGGTTTCCGAAGTAGTCGCCAATCATCACATGATTGAAGTGCCCTTTTCCCGGCTCGGAACGTTCCCTCGAATCCAACAGCCGAGAGTTCTGTGGGCTGGACCGTTGGAAAGCTGGGAGCAGGGAAACCACGGGCAGCGCTTGCAGGCATTGTATCGGGCGGTGGAGGAGGTATGTCGGGCAGCCGGTTTGGCTGCGGAGGTACGGCCGTTCAGTCCGCATCTGACGCTAGCACGTATAAAAGAAGGGGAACGACAGGTTGGACAGGTCCTGGCTCAAAGCGGAGCGTTGGATCAACCGGTGACGATCGGTGTCCTGCCGATCAAGGCGCTCGTCATGATGAGAAGCGAATTGCGTCCCGCCGGGCCGGTCTATTCGAAGCTGTGGGAATGTCCGCTGGCAGCTTCGGCAGCCTGAGCGACACGTCTGGCCGCATGACCTCGTGCGCGAGTCATTTATCGCGTGAGACATTCCTCAGCGACAGAAACGGCCTCCATATCAGTCAGTGAGGCGACCTGCATGCGACACATCGCTGAGACGATCCCTTCATACACGACTGCTGCCGCGGCAGACCAGGCGGGATTGAACGGTTCGCCACGAAAGGCCGCCTCGGCGGCTTTTTTTTCGTCATAGGTCAAGTCGCGTGGCGCGCGAGCGGCGGGCACATGCAATTGAACCGCAGATTGTCCTGAATGATCGTCCATGTGTTGCTGTGGCATGGGGGCCTCCTGCATCCGTAAGAGGTGAACGAATACTCCAGGTAGGAGCAAGCTTGGTGCCAAGCGCATTGTCCCTCACCAAGAATGTCGGCGCGTCCGCGCTATGACTTTAGCCGTCCGCTCTTTGGCCAGCTCCCTTCAGTCTCAAACGCATTTTCATATACTTACGCGTCAGGTCGCCAGGAAGGACTCGCGATGCACGGCGGGCGAAGACCAATACCCTCTCACGTCGGAGACGTGGCGGCTATGACGGAAGGCTGCGGGTTTTTTGACGTCGATGCCGGAAGCAGGTATGGAGCATCAGGGGATTTCGATGCATGGTTTCGCGAGATTCACGAAGGGGCTCCATCCCGTCTTGATTGACGAGATTGGATGGATCGCAGGCCCGTGCGGGCTAGGCTTCTTCCTTCTAAGTCCGGTATAATCCGCTGTTCTGTCTGCGTTCCTGGTCTGAGTCTGGCGCGTGGTCAACTCATGGCCGGCTGGTGCGTTGTCTCCCACGGCATGCGAGACAGGCACACTTCACGAGTCATGTCGCGAGAAGGAGTTATGAATGTCTGAAAAAGATGAAAAGAAACGCGCGTTGGACCTGGCCCTGGCTCAGATTGAAAAACAATACGGCAAGGGCGCGG
>ERZ724526.609-NODE-609-length-20290-cov-5.033753_pt1 | contig 20290 bp, 16 predicted proteins | sample MGYA00376059_ERZ724526 | MGnify/ENA primary metagenome ERZ724526 (study PRJEB28724, sample SAMN07190883) | activated sludge metagenome | isolation source: activated sludge of sewage treatment plant in Hong Hong | place: Hong Kong | collected 2016-03-17 ...
ATACCATACCATACCATACCATACCATACCATACCATACCATACCATACCATACCATACCCATTCCCTATGCGAAGTCTCCTGTTGTGTTTGTTTTCTGCCCTTTTCGTTTCCGCTCATGCGCAGGTATTCATGCGTCCTTTCGATCCGGCAGCCATCATGGCAATGGGCGGGGCAGGCGTAGCCTATCCGGGCCTTGAAGCCGGCATTCAGAATGAGGCAGCAGCGGGCATGGTCGACCGGCGCCCCGGTATATTTTTGAATTCGACAATTCCGTATGGCATCACAGACTGGCAGTCGGCCCGGATACAGGCTGTAGTGGGCCTCGACAAGAATAGTGGCGCCGGGCTGGAAATGGCCCACTCCGGATTGGCGGAATATCGCGAACAATTGTACCGCCTGTTTTATGGCCGTCGCCTGGGTGAAAGGCTGTATCTCGGTGGCAGCGCCGACCTGTTAAGGGTATCCGCACAGGAATATGGCGCCGCTACGGGAATGTCATTTGGAATAGGGATTCTCGCCAATGCCCTGCCCGGCTTGTGGATTGGCGCGCATATTCAAAACCCCGTTCAACAGAAAATTGGCGATGAAACGACCTCCAGCCTGCTTCGTATCGGGGCTGCCTGGAAAACATCGACTATCCTGACGCTTATAGCCGAGACAGAAAAGGCCCTCGAGAAACCCGTTCAGATAAAGGCGGGCCTGGAGTACAGGCCTGTGGAGATACTGGTGGTCCGTGCCGGCGTACGGGCCGGCCGTACGGCGCGAATGGGCTTTGGCGCCGGCTTGCGATTTAAAAACGGACTGGCCCTCGATACGGCTGCGGAGTGGCATCCGAGCCTGGGTTTAACGCCTTCCGCCTCCATTATCTGGAGAAAGCCGTGATTTTTTTGATTCAAAATCGCACCTTTGCGCCGTTAAAAATTGAACGATACTTTTTTTCAATGAGAAACATAACTGTGATTGGAGGTGGAACAATGGGCAATGGCATTGCTCATGTATTCGCACAATATGGATTTGAAGTTACTCTCGTCGACGTTGTTTCCGCTGTGCTCGACAAGGCGCTTGTCACCATCGGAAACAACCTGGACCGGCAGGTCAAAAAAGGTGCGATCACTGAAGCGGACAAGGCTTCAACGCTGCAGCGCATTCATCCCATGACCGATCTGAAATCCGGCGTCGCCGGCTCCGATCTGATCATTGAGGCCGCAACGGAGCATATCGAATTAAAATTGAAGATTTTTGCGGATATCGATGCTTTTGCCCAGGCAAACGCCATTCTTGCCACCAATACCTCGAGTATCAGCATTACCAGGATCGCTGCGGCAACAAAACGACCGGCGCAGGTGATTGGCATGCACTTTATGAACCCTGTACCGGTGATGAAACTGGTCGAGGTAATCAGGGGTTATGCCACTTCTGACGACGTTTGCTCCCGGATCATGCAGTTGTCGGAACAACTTGAAAAGGTGCCGGTTGAAGTGAATGACTACCCGGGGTTTGTAGCCAATCGCATCCTGATGCCGATGATCAATGAGGCTATTTACACTCTTTATGAAGGCGTAAGCGGTGTTGCGGAAATCGATACGGTCATGAAACTCGGCATGGCGCACCCTATGGGGCCGCTTCACCTTGCCGACTTTATCGGGCTGGATGTATGCCTGTCCATTTTACGGGTATTGCACGACGGATTTGGAAACCCCAAATACGCACCGTGCCCCCTGCTGGTCAACATGGTTACGGCAGGCAAACTCGGCGTAAAAAGCGGAGAGGGCTTTTACCGGTATACACCGGGAAGCAAAGACCTTGTTGTGGCGGACAGATTCGCGCGTTGACCCTTATTTTACCTCAAAAAACTCGTATGAGGCGCGTTCCGGAAGCGTAGCAGCGCCTTCATCTCCCTCCGCCAGGATGTAATAGTGCTTGGCAAGGTCAGCCTTGACCTTGCCGGTGAACACCCCGTCGGCAGCAACGCTGTCGCCATTGGTGCCGTCGTCGTACATAGCCGTGCGTGTGAAGGCAAACATCTTATCCTGTCGGTACATGAGCCAGCCTCTCGTCGCGCCGGTTAGTTTGGCTGTTATTTTCACGTCGGCGCCTTCTTTGGCGTGTTTTACTTCTGCTATCGCAGGCTGCGCCTTGTTGAGGAGTGGGTGTTTCAGCAGCCACTGGGTTCGTTTGTCCATTAATTGTCGCAAACCGATCACATGATCCGGGCCAGTGTGCAGGGTTTTATCCAGAGAATTCTGAAAATCGACGTAACTGTACAGTTTCAGAGAGTCCAGTTTCACCCACGGATCGATCTCTTTCATCATCTCCTGCGAACGCGTGAGCCATTTGCCGCTTTTCAGGTAGTCATTTACAATGGTTCGAAGGTGCGCGAGGTATATTTTTCTGAACAGCGAATTCCGCAGTAGTTTTGATATCAACGGGCGCTTGCTGTTTTCAATTTCGGCAAGTGGCTGATATTGAATGATTTCGTCGTCTTTCATCTCCTCAAAACTGAAATTCCGCCGCCATCCGCCAAAGGCCATGTTCAGGTCCCATATCAGGGGGTGACAAACGCCGGTCGTGTCAGCCCAGAGGTAGTAGTTGTGGGATAATGAGCCGTTGTAACTGTCCAGGTTCACCATTGCGTTATTGAGTGCAAGCATCCAGAGGGTTTGATCCACATCGAGTACCGACTCAATCTTTTCGGTATTTTTATTGAGGACTTTTATCAGCTGCAACAGGTACTTCCATGCCGCCGGATCGTCCACTTCATAGAAGGCGTCATAACAACCGAAATTATCATTCAGATAGACCAACGAGGCGTTTTCGCCACGGGGGCAACCGCTTTGGCTCCGTACGCGCTTCCAGTTGTCCGGATCACATTTGATGATATAGCCGGTAGAAGTGCCAAAGTGCTTTTCCAGGAAATTGGCATCGATCGATTCGGTATTGATGTACAACCCGTAGAGTACCCCGTTTATGGTCAGCCTGGAAAAGTTGCACAAGGGTGCGGGCATATAGTTCCGGATGATCTCATAGGCGAGGGGGTCGCGGATAAAACTTGGGTCCAGGAAAGCATTCGACAATTTGACTGTCCGCTGTCCGTCGGGGAGTTTCTGAGACTTTATTTTATAATCGAGTTTGACATTGAAGGGCAGCTTTTTGTACGTCTCATTCCGCGTTCTGAAATAAGAGCTGTTGCCCTTGTACCGGATGCCAATACTGTCGAAGCGCAGGCCGTTGACCCATGCCGTGCCGATGATCCTGGCTTCGCCATTGGCTTTCTTCATGGAGTCCAACTTGAAATCCCAGTTCTTGAACGGGATTTCTACCCGTACTTCATGAACACCCGGTCCATAAAAATCCTGTGCCTGCAGCGTTTGTGCGTGAAAAAGTCCCGCACAAACGAGCAGCACCGGTAGAAGGAGGTTTCTCATACGATTTTATTTATTCAGATCACTAAGCTTCACCACATTTGGCTTGCTGTAATAGTTCTGGGGAGCAAAAGCCACTGCACCGGCATTCTCAGCAACCAGGTAGTAGGTCAATACGGCGTCTTCGGTTTTTCCATCGATCGTTACCACAAATGCCTTGGAGCCTGAAGAAAGGTTGCTTACGGCATCTTCGTTCATCTGCATCATGGAGAACGGGTCGGTATCGTTGAAGCGATAGTAGATCAGCATTCGACGGGGGAAGTAGTCTGCTTTTGCCGTAATGCGGAAGTCGGTGAGTTTCTGGTTCTCAAATTTACCCCGACCCTGCACCAGTACTTCCGAAATAGCCGGCGCCTTGACGGTCAGTTCGGGATGATCCTTGAGGAATCTTGCCCTTTTGGACATCAGTTCCGCGATGCCCGGGATTTTACTTTTCCGTCCAATGGTTTCGCGCAGGCTGCGCTGGAAATCATCCAGGCTGTACAGTTTGTTCCGGTCGTCGTTGAACGGGACCACGATCATACCCTGGAGTTCCTGGGCGCGCTTTTCATATTCGCCGTGGGTAAAATTGTCGTCGACGATCTGGCGGATGTGCGACAGGTACATTTTTTTATACAACGGTTCTTTCAACAGTTGGCTGATGAGCGGTTTGTAGGGGTTTTCAGAGTGAAGCAACGGGTCAAGCGTCTGAAGACCTTTCAGATCGAGGTCGCTTCCGTTGCCGGTGTTCTTGTAACTGCCGAATGCCAGGTTGAGGTCCCAGTGTAACGGCTGGAACCGGCCGTTGTTGTCGCGGTACAGGAAATAATTGACGCTGTGATTGCCACTGTAACTGCTCAGGTTGACCATTACGTTGTTGAGTGCCAGCATCCAAAGTGCGTGGTCGACGTCGAGTACACGTTCAATTTTGATTGGTTCGTTGTTGAGGATACGGGTCAGTTCCTGCAGTTCGGCCCATCCGCTGGCTGAGTTCATTTCAAAATTGCCCTTGTAGCATTCGATATTGTCCTCATACTCCAGCGAGCCGTAGATGTTTTGTTTGCAGGTGCTTTCCACTTCCTGTTTGTAATCGACCCCGGCTTTGAAAAACGGATTGCTGCTGGAGCCGAAATGCGACTGGAGAAAGGGTTTGTCGATGCCTTCAATATTGATAAACACACCGACATATTCGTCGTTGACGTAGAGTTTGGTATAGCAGGCTTGCGACGCAGGCATATATTTTCCCGCTATTTCATAAAACAAAACCTCGCGTACCAGACTCGGGTCACGGAGGGCGGACGACAATTTAAGCGCTGCATGGCCCTGGTGATTCTGTTCGCTGTTGGTATGGTTGAGTTTGATGGTGAACGGGTTTCGCTTGAGGCCCAGTTGATAGGATTTGTCGCCGCGGAACCGTACACCCACACCATCATAGCGTACGCCATCGATGGTGACAGAGCCGTCCATCAGACCCATTCCATATATCCGCATGGAGTCCAGTGCGTCCACCCAGTTTTTTGCGGGCAGTGTCAGCCGGATTTCTCCAATACTTTTTTTATCAAAAAGAGGGCGCACAGCCTTGGATCCCTGTGCCGAAAGAAAAAGCGGGGTGATAGTTATTAGGATCAAAAGCAAATTTTTCATGTTAAGCTGCTTTCTGGTTTGAATGTTAGAATCTTTAATTCAGGTGCAATGATACGAAGATGCAATAAATGTGGCGGAAAGGTAATGCAAGGTTGCCAAGTGATTCAAATTTTTACACGATGCAGGGTCTGAAGTTGTGTAAAAAGTATATTTCTTTTAAATAATATGCTCCAGTTCAATTTTGTCATTTGCAGGAAACAACCGGGAACAGGCAGCCGTTTTTGCCCGATGCATCAATTGAAACTGGCCGGATACCTGTTCGAGAAAAGCATCATCTACCAGTTTTTGAACCGCCTCCAGCGAAGCGAAGCGCTCATCCAGCCCCAGTTTGTAGGTTTGCTCATACAAGGCGTTCTCAAATTTGATACTGATCCGGTTATCCGACTTGAAAACCGTGATTTTCAGGTGTGGATGCTCTATATTGCCGATAATGCGCATAACGGGCAGGTATTTGAAATTGCTGTTTGATAATTTTTTCCCGTTTGATGGAAAGTCAGACCGGGCAGGGCAAATATCAATGAATCAATCATTTTCATTGCTATTGATGACTAAAAATACGGTATTGGCAGCCGCGGCGCCAAGAATGGCGCCTGCCAGATATATCCAGATATCCGCTCCGTCCAATGCGCCAATCGTCAGCAGGCTGAGTGCCAGTGCGGGGTTGAAAATGCCTCCGGAGATGTTTCTCAACGCGTAAATAAACCCCGCCAGGGTAAATCCCATAGCGATCCCCGAATACGACTTTTCGGCCGCCTGGCGCATATTGTTTACATTCATGAAAACATAGGTAAGCCCGAAGGTGCCGCAAAACTCGGCGATGATGGAGCATATACCCATTTTGTTGAAGTGCATTTGTACCTCCTGTCCGGTATTACAGTTGAGCAAAAAACCTCCGATAAGAGCCGCCAGAACGCCGCCGATCAGTTGTGCCATGATATAATATATGGCATCCGTCCGACTGGTGCTGCCGCGCATCAGCATGGCCAGCGTGATGGCCGGGTTGTAGTGCGCGCCGGAAATGCGCTCCCCTACGTAGGTCATGGCCAGAAGCGCAGCCCCTGCGGCCAGGGGCGCAGCCAGGGCGATATCGGCATTCTGACAGGTCAGGATAGTTATGAAAAGCAAAAAGAAAGTGCCAATGCCTTCCGTGAGATACTTTTTCATCCGTCTTTTGAATTGAGTTTGCTGAATAGTGCATTTTTGCCGACGCAAACCTCGCGAGTTTACCTCAATCAAAAATGTTTAATGACCATGAATCGTATAATTTTTAATTGCTTTTTACTGATTATGACCGTCACCATTGGTTCCCCGGCCCTCGCCCAGCAGCAACTTACTCCTGAATTGCTTTGGAAAATAGGCCGAGTTGGACTGGATTGTGTCTCCCCGGACGGCCAGTTTGCCGTTTATGGCGTACAGCGATTCGATGTATCAAAAAACTCCGGCACCAGGGTGCTTTATATCGTCAATATCAAGACCGGCGAGACCCGCCCGCTTACCAGCCCCAACGAAACCGCCTCGGATGCGGCATTCAGACCGGATGGACAGCGTATCGGTTTCCTGCGCGACGGCAAGTTTTGCGAAGTTTCGCCCGAGGGGTCGCCAATCCTGCAGGTTAGCGACCTCGAGATGAATGGCTTCCATTACGCACCCAACGGCCAGTACATCCTGTTCACCCAGGACGTAAAACTCGATAATTCTGCTGCTGAAGACAACCCTGACCTGCCCAATACAACCGGCAGGGTCATCGACGGCCTTTTTTTCCGCCATTGGAAATCATGGCACGATTACCGGTACAGCAATATTTTTTACATGACCTATGCCAACAGCAAACTCTCCGGCGATCCGGTCAATATCATGAACGAGCGCTTCGACAGCCCCTTGCAGCCGATGGGCGGTATGGAACAGATCACCTGGAGCCGCGACAGCCGGTTTATCCTGTATACCTGCCGGAAACTGAACGGTACCGAAGAGGCCCGTAGTACCAATTCGGATATTTACGCCTACGAAATCAGTTCCGGCAAAACGCTCAACTTCACTGCCGATCTGCCGGGCTATGATATAGACCCTGTTTTTTCTCCGGATGGCCGCTACCTGGCCTGGACCAGCATGGCTCGCGCCGGAAATGAGGCCGACCGCACCCGGCTGATGATCCTCGATACCTACACACAGCAGCGCACGGAACTGACCGAGGGATGGGATTTTGAAGCCAACCAGCCGCAATGGGCCGCCGATGGCAAATCGTTGTACTTTATCAGTTCCGAAAACTTCACCTACCAATACTATCAGGTCAACCTCGCTACACGAAAGATCCGGCGTGTCACCGAGGGGCAGCATGATTACACGGCGTTAAAAGTTGCCGGGGAGGAACTGATTGGCACCAGAACATCCATGGTAAGCCCGGCAGAACTCTTCGCAGTAAATCCGGCCAGCGGGACCGCGCGCCAACTTTCGTTTGCTACCGACGATCCCTGGAATAACATTGCCAAGGGAAAGGTGGAGCGGCGCACCGTAAAAACAACCGACGGGAAGAACCTTAATGTTTGGATGATCTTCCCGCCCGGTTTCGATCCCGGAAAGAAGTACCCGGCCCTGTTGTACTGCCAGGGCGGCCCGCAATCAGCCCTGAGTCAGTTTTTTTCCTACCGATGGAATATGCAGATCATGGCTGCCAACGGTTATATCGTCATAGCGCCCTGCAGACGCGGCATGCCCGGTTCCGGGCAGGCGTGGAATGACGCCATTACAGGAGAGTGGGGGAGCGGCGCCATGCAGGACCTGCTGGATGCTACGGACTACGCAGCCAAAGAGCCCTACGTAGATGCAGCCAGAATGGGCGCCGTCGGGGCGAGCTTCGGGGGGTATGCCGTTTACTGGCTCGCCGGCAACCACAACAAACGATTCAAGGCATTCATTTCACATTGCGGCATTTTCAACCTGGAGAGTTTCTATGGCGAAACGGAGGAGAACTGGTTTGTACACCACGATATGGAAGGCGCATACTGGACCACGCCGAAGCCAAAATCCTACGAACGCTTCAGTCCGCACCTGTTCGCAGGCAAATGGGATACGCCCATGCTGGTCATACACAACGAGCTGGACTTCCGGATACCCGTTACGCAGGGCATGCAGGCCTTTTCAGCAGCCCAGTTGCAGGGCATCCCCTCGCGTTTCCTGTACTTTCCCGATGAAGGGCACTGGATCGGCAAGGCACAGAACAGCATTTTGTGGCAGCGCACCTTTTTCGACTGGCTGGATAAATACCTGAAGGGGTAATAAAAAATCCCCCCCGACATTCCTGCCGGAGAGGACATCCCAAAAACCGATTACATCTTTATGACGACAGCGCCATAAAACAGCCAAAAGGCTGCTGTATAGCACAGAGCCAGGTCTGAAACAAGGGAATAGAAAAACGGCCAGCAGTCTGGAAAACAGCGAATCAATGCGCTGTAACGGGGGGAGGAAGGCAGCTGAACAGTTTGATGGGATTATAATTTGTTGCTCCGAAAAACGATTAAAGTGTCACAAATGTAGGTCAAATGCCGGGTAGTCAAATACCCGCGATATGGTAATTATACAGGTTACCCTCGTTTGGGTAGGCTTTAATCTTTAACAAAACATGCCTGAAAATAAGGCTATTTTACTTTGGAAGTTATTGTTTTTCAGCGTCTTGGGAGGATATTGCCTGCTCTATGCGCCGTATGGGATAAATGAAACGGACGGTGGATTCCTGACCGGTCTGGCCTGGCAGGTGCTTGAAGGAAAGACTCTTTACCGCAATATTGTATATGTCAGGCCGCCACTGCCTGTGTTGCTCAGGGCCGGAGAGTTGATGCTCCTTCCGGAGCAATGGGGGGTTATTGGAGAACGGTACATCTTTTTTCTTAAGGTCGCGGCCTACTCCTGGCTGGCAGCGGCAGTACTGGCCTGCGGCGCCCGTCGGTGGCTGTTGGCGGTATTCGGCTTTGTGGTTTCGGTACATTGTTACCCGCCTATGGCCTGGCATACGGTCGACGGAATTTTGTTTGCCGTTTTAGCCGTCTGGTGCTTTGTGGGAAGTTCATCATCCGGAGGCACACCGGATAGCGCCTGGCGGGCTGTCCTTGCCGGCGCATTTGTTTTTGCAGCATTTCTGTGTAAGCAGTCTTTTTACCCTATGGCTGCGGTATTTGTTCTTTTGCTTTTTGCGATAAAAAATGCAAAAAAAGCAACCTTGGTGACGGCGGGATTTACTTGCTGTCTGGCGTTGTTCTGGTGGTTTATGGGTTCCAGAGGGCTGATCACTGCATATCTTGACCTGACCAGTGAATCTGCCTCCCTATCCCAGGCTTTTCAGCGCAGTGTACTCGATTTTTTCAGGATAAAGCCCTGGCTGGCTTTGCTTAGTGTGCCTTTTTTTGTTCTTGGTCTGATTTACCTTAAGTCCGGAAAATATGCCAAAGCGATCTCCTTCGCATGGCCTGGCTGGCTTGCTTTGCTCATGGGTTCGTATGCCTTCGAGATATGGCGCTCGGGAGAATTTACCGCGCCTTTTGCCCAGGCGCGCCTGATGTTCTGGGTGGGTACGGGTTGGTGGTTATGGCAGGTGCGCAAATGGCGACTCGACGCCCCTGTGGCCGGACTGGGCGCCCTGTTGGCCATATCCTGGTGTGCCTCAGTAAGTTGGGGGTACAATCTGCCGATCATGTTCGCCACGCCCTGGGTATTCGGGGCGATGGAGATAACCCGAGCGATCGGCCGGCGCATGCCGATGGCCGGACACTTCGTCAATGTTGCCGCACTGACTGCATTGCTCCTTGTATTTCGATGGGGTTATGAATTTGTTTACCGCGACGGCCGGCGAAGTGAAATGAACACCGCTATGGGCCTGATTTTTCCCCGGTTGAGCGGCATTTATTCCTCCGGTGAAAGCGGGCGCTTATATCTCGAACTGCGGAACCTGGCAACGCGGTATCCTAACTTTACCGTACTCCCGTCGTTTACGCAGGCCAATTACCTGACGAAGACGTTTCCGCCGCTGCCGCTCGATTGGGTGGTGCGCCGTGAAATGAATGGAGACAGCACATACGTGCTTAGGGCTTTGCAGCAATTCCATCCCGTCCTGATTTTTGAAAAGAAATACATGAACCAAATGGAGTCCGATCCGGAAATGTCACTGGTCCGGGCCATGTTCCATTCCGGGGCTGTTATTGACGAAACGCAATATTTTTGGGTCGTGCAAAGCAAATAAATGCCATATTTGCCTTTTATTTCACCAATTCAATTTCCGATGAAATACCTGCTCCTTTTCCTGTCTTGCTTGCCTGTTCAGTACATTTTCGGCCAGGAAAGCAACAGAACCATCCAGACACAAATAGACTCCTCCGAGTTTGCGGTACGCAGTTTTGAGATACGGTTGGGCCGGCTGCGCGAAGCGCTGGATAAAAACGATGTTTCACCGATGGTTTCCCTATATGCGCACCTCCTGGGCGATATGCGGCAGGCCATGGAGCGTGTGGAAACCGCAGCCCCGGAGAGCAAATGCCTGGTATCCATGCAATTTATCCTCAATAAGTTCGAGGCCTTCAGTTTCGATCCCATGAAACCGCAGGAATTGAAGCCTTACCTTGAACTGTTTGATGAGTTCAGCGTATTGATGAGCAAGGGTCCGGAAGAAAAATAGCGCCGGTTACAGATCGATTCCGATCACGACGCCGGTTTTATAGTGCTCTTTTCCGAAAAAGCCTGCTGCAACATCGATTCGAAAAGGCCGGAAAAACTTGAACCCGATGTTTTCAAACCCGAAATTGACTTCCCAGTAGGGCGTTTTTTGCGGCAACAGACCCTCGTTGGCCGTGTTTTCGGCATAATATAGCCCGAATCCGAATACTTCCTTCCAGTTCAACTTGCGCAACCCGGGAATCTTGTCCAGCAGCCAGCCTTGCAGGTGGTGCTGAATATGGGTTTGCACAAAAGGTTTGCTTGTCGAGAAGTCATAGTAGGGCAGCAGGAAAAAAGCCCGGCTATAGTCTTTCGGTTTCCCGAAAATCGTTTGGTTTCCCATCGGGTGGTGCAGGTCGATGAACTCCAGGCGTTTGTCATTGAGGAACATTCCTACCGCAATATTCAATTCTGTATATCCGACAAGCCCGAAATTGATATCGTTTTTCCGTATCTGTGCCTGAATGTAGTCGTAGTTAAGATCGCTTCCGCCAACCCCGGCGATTGCTTTACGGTATATCAGCAATATTTCCGGCCAGCCGGAAGATTCGTATACCCTGAATTTGGGGTAGCTGTTGTACGTTTCTCCTATCCGGAAGCGTGCCATAAGGTTGACCACAAAGGCCTGGTGGGTGTTAAAGGAAGGTTCGGCACTGCCGGTGAGTGGCGCGTTGGGAGTGTAAACACGGTCTTTTTTGTACAATGCGTAATCTGAATGGTTGACCAGAGGATTGCGCTCTGCCCATTCCGCATCGGCACGCATCCAAAGCCCGGGAAACAGATAGCGGCTGAACTCTGCCTTGACAAACTTCTTTTCGTACAACTTCATGTAGTTGCGCTTGATCATGAGCGAGTACATGGTGTTGGTGACAACCCCGATCGGGTCTTTGTCGCTGAACTGGGCCGTTTGCAAACCTCCGCTCAGTTCGACCGTTGAAAAATGCTTGCTCTCAAAACGCCGCTCCAGGCGCAATCCTCCGCGCATTTTCTTTTCCGAAAAGCCGTAGTTCAGCAGCCCTTCGGCCCGCCAGAAGCGCGTGCGCATATCTCCGTCGTATTTGCTGAACTCCGGTTTGACATTGACCAGCCAGCCTTGTACTGTGTTAAATTGAATCCAGCTCATTGCGGCCGGATATTGGACGGTCGTGTGTTTTTTGGAGTTGCGCCAGGTGTAGCCGAACAGGAGGTTGCCGAACTTGAATTTATTGTTTCTGGCATCGGTGCTATCCAGATATGCGTCGGATTTCCAGATTTGTTGCAGGCTGTCTTTTTTCACATAATCTGCTGATTCTTCGCTTGTTAAAGGGACCGGCCTGATTCCGGACCAGTAAACCGAATCGCGTTCGTTGGCGTCGTCTTCAATCTTGAAGGTTTCGCGCGAAAACACCTTGTCGTCGAATTTCGGGTGCAGGTCGTAGTTGGAAAAGATGCCGTTAAAAAAGCCGTCGAACTTGAAACCCAAAACGCCGAATTTGAAGCTGGTTACCTGGGAAAGCAGTCGCCAGGCATCCGGTTTTTCCACCGGGACAAATTCCTGCTGGATGCGCAGGGTGTCAAGAACAGGTTGTTTAATGGCTGCGCCGGTCAAATAAATATCGGCCCCCGAAAGGTTCCACCACTCATCAACCACGTACAGGTGTCCGCCAAAGACCGGATCTGCAGGGCGTTTGGGCCTGACCTCTATTTTGTAAATATCATAACCGTTTTCGTCTTTATACTTCCCTTTTAACCGGAAGGTATAGTAGGAAAAGGCATTATCGGCCAGTGGCGAGAGTATTTCCCGTTCAATTTCAATACGTTCGTCGTAGAGATCGAAGTCGGTATAAGTGGCGCGGTTGAAACTGAAACCATTGTCGGACCCACTGACCTTGCTGGATACCATGATCTCCTTCTTCCGTTTCGGCGATGCCTGGGCATACACTTTTGACACAGACTCGGATAGATACACAACCCCGGTGCGGTTGGTATCGAGAATGCCCCCCATGGTGCCTACATCCTGACCCAGTATCTTTTTGGGCGCCTCGACTATCCTGTAAAAACCTTTGATGTACACATCGCAGCTGTATTCGGCAGCCTTGTTTTTATAGTACCTTCGCCTGGCAATCACCTCGCGCATGATACGATAGGCCGGATCCTCAGTGGTAATCACTACTTCGCTGATTTCCAGATTGGTGGGTTCCATTTTTACGTTCAGGCGTACAGGTTTGCCGCTTATCTCTACGGTCTCGATTTTCTGTTTGTAGCCGATATATTGAAAAACAACTTCGTAGGTTCCTTTTTCCAGGGAGAGTCGATAAATGCCCTCCGCATTGGCAGCAGTGCCGTTGGTGCTGTTGCGGACATATACGGAGGCAAAAGGGAGCGGTTCCCCGTTTTCATCGAGTACTGTGCCCGTCAATTGGGCCCGGGATACAAAAGGTAAAGCGAACAGTAGCAGGGTAAAACAGATCTTATCCATTTGGGAAAATTTATATTAGCCAGATTGTGCGCGCAAAAATTGACTTTAACCGGCACTCCGAGATGCTTTTAACAGAGTTTAACCTGAAAGATGGCTTTACTGGAACATTTTAACCGATTTGTGGAGGCTAAACGTTTGCTGGCAGATGACCGGCCGGTGCTGCTTGCCGTAAGCGGCGGTGTCGATTCCGTGGTAATGACCAGGCTTTTCAAGGATGCCGGCATGTCATTTTCAATTGCGCATTGCAATTTCCAGTTGCGCAGCGAGGAGTCGGATCAGGATGAGGTGTTTGTGCAATCGATTGCTGCCGGTATCGAGGCGCCCTTTTATTCAAAACGGTTTGATACGAAAGCATATGCCGAGGCAAACAACCTGTCTATACAAATGGCAGCCCGTGAATTGCGTTACCGGTGGTTCCGCGAGGTTTGCGAGGCAAATGATCTGGCCTGCACGGCTACTGCCCATAACCTGAACGATATGGTGGAAACGGCCCTGCTCAATTTCATCCGCGGTACGGGCCTTGCCGGCCTGACCGGCATACGGCCCCGGCAGGATGGTCTGATCAGGCCGCTGCTGTTTGCAACGCGTCAGGAAATCGAGGCTTTTGCCCGAGAAAAGCAACTGGCCTGGCGGGAAGACAGCAGCAATGCGCAGGATAAATACGCCCGGAATTTTGTCCGCCATCATATCGTGCCGAAGATGTCTGAGTTGAATCCGAATTTTCTGCACACGGCAGAACGCAACCTGCACCGGCTGGCCGATACCTTTTCCAATTTCAACCATCTGATGGCACTGGCGCCCGGGTTGGCCGGCGATGTCTGGTCTAAGGACGTCATTGCAGCCTTTCCTGCTCCGCAGCAGGCGCTTTACCACCTGTTGCAGACACGCGGATTTACGGAAGAACAGGCACGCCAGGTGGCTGAAAACATAGACGACAGCGGGCTGGAACTGCAATCCCCGGAAGGGTGGCGGTTGATGGTGGAGCGCACGGTAATCCGGCTCGCGCCTGCAAGTGAAAACGCTGTTCAGCCCATATACATCCGTGAAGACGACCTCATGATCCGTTTGCCCGAGGGCGGCAGTCTTATCCTGATGGCGGCAGAACCCCGGCCTCCATTTCCTGATGGTTGTGAGTCAATAATTGTGGACCTGCAAAAATTGCAGTTTCCATTACTTTTGCGCCCCTGGAAGCCGGGCGATGTTTTCCAACCATTTGGGATGGGAGGCAAGCGCCAGAAATTGCAGGATTTTTTTACCAATCAAAAACTGTCGCGTTTGGAAAAGGAGAGGGTCTGGCTGCTTGAAAACGGCAATGGCGACATCATTTGGGTATTGGGTTGCCGGCCCGACGAGCGCTTCAGGATTGTGCCTGAAACGAAAACAGCACTGAAGATCAGCCGAACCGGCTGAATGCTGTTTTTCAAAGTCTAACAAATTGAACTGGTTGATATTGTGATATGAAGTTGGCAAATAATATGTGGGCTGTGCTCCGCTTTCCATTGCAGTTGTTATTATTCTGGCTGCTCTTCTTTGCGGGCTTCAGGTTGTGGTTTATACTTTGGTTCTACCAGGAATGGCCGGCACGGGAACCCTCCGCAGTATGGAAAAGTTTTTGGCATGCCCTGCCTCTTGATCTGAGCATGGCGGGGTATTTTCTGATTATTCCGGTGCTGGTCTGGTTTGCCGGGTTGGCGCTGCCATTACCATACCAGGCATACGCTGAAAAACTGATCACCGTTTTTAATGCGATGTTGATCGGCCTGATGGTCCTCGTATTCGGATCCAATATCTTTGTTTATGAGGAATGGCATACCCTGCTGAACAATCGCGCGCTGGCGTATCTCAGTACGCCTTGGGTGTTGTTTGATTCGATGTCGGTGTTGCTTAAAATCGCTTCGGTGCTGTTATCGCTGGTGTTGATCTGGTCGACGTGGCGCATGTACAGGCGCATGACCGGTACCCGTTTGTATGGTTCAGACTTGTCTCGCTGGAGTTATTCTGTGCTTCCGGTGCTGTCGGGCGCAATTTTTCTGGCGATACGCGGCGGATTGGGCGTGATGCCCATCAACGAAAGTGCCGTTTATTTTTCTCCGCATCTTTTTTGCAACCACGCTGCTACAAATACAGCCTGGAATCTTTTCCACAGCCTGGTAGAAACACGCTCCACGGAAAACCACTACCGTTTCATGGACGATGCCCTTGCTCAGGAAAAGGTAGAAAACCTGTTTTCGGCGGCCAAGGCCGGTCAGCAGGGCGCTCCCGTAATATTGAATCCATCCAACGGAAGCAAGTTCAATGTTGTATTTATCGTCATGGAAAGTATGACGGCGCAGTTGGTGGAAGAACTTGGCGGCGAACCCGGTGTGTGCCCCAACCTGAGCCGTTTAATGCGGGAAGGTGTACTGTTTGAAAATATTTACGGGAGTGGTTACCGAACCGATCAGGGGTTGATATCCATACTGGCAGGCTACCCGGCCCAACCGGACCAGTCCATTGTTTTGTTGTCGGACAAGGCGGAAAAACTGCCCTCCATTCCGAAAACGTTGAGTGGCGCAGGTTATGCCACCGCCTTTTTTTACGGTGGTGAACTGACTTTTGCCAACATTGGCCAGTGGCTCACGGCGGAACGCTTTGAAAAAATATACTCGGACAAGGACTTCGCAGCAAGCGAAAAGACCCAGCGTTGGGGAGTCGACGATAAAATTATGCTCCATCGCGCCATTACAGAAACCGGCCGCCTGCCTGAACCTTTCTTTGCAACGCTGATGACTCTCAGCCTGCACCCACCTTACGATGTACCATACCAAAGCAGGTGGTCCGGGCTGGAGGAAAGAGAACGGTGTCTGAATGCCGCCGCTTTCGCCGATTATGCGATCGGCACCTTTTTCCAGGAGGCGGAACAACAGGCATGGTATCGCAATACCCTGTTTCTGCTGGTTGCCGATCACGGCTCGTCCAATCCGGGACGGCTGGGACTGGATAACCCGAAGGCGCGGCATATCCCGCTGATTCTATTCGGCCAGCCCATCGCCGAAGCCTGGAAAGGCCGGCATGTCAAAGCCGTCGGCAACCACCACGATATTCCTGCCACTATCTTGCCCTTGCTGGGCTACCCGGCGGAGGAATTTGAATGGAGTCGCAACCTCTTGCTTCAAAATCCCAATGGGTCCGATCCGGGCTTTGCCTATTACACCAACGAAAGCGGGCTCGGCTGGGTTATCGAAGATGCCAGGGCCTTTTATTCATTCGGCAACGGGCGTTGGGAAGACTGGGAAGGAAATATGGATCCGGAACGCTATCTGGAAGCGAAGGCCTACCTGCAAACATTTTACAACGATTTCCTGAAGAAATAAGCAGTTGTTTGAGGTTTTCCGGCGGTTCTTGTTGACTCCGACAGAATACTCAAACAACTGCAGCATACCTGATGGTTACCGGTCGACAGAATGGCCTCGCGGTAATCTGCAAACCCCGGTTATCCCATAGAGTAGAGTCCGACTACATTGCCTTCCGTGTCGTTGAAAAAGGCAAAGTGCCCCATGTTTTCCCCGATAGGCGTCTTGGGCAGCAGTTGTTTCCCGCCGGCGGCTTCGACCCGACCCAGTACAGCATTCAGATCGGCGCCACCATTCAGGTATACCTTGGGACCGTTATGCCCCGAGGGCTTGTAGCCTTCACCGTGGCAAATTGCGCCGCCGATGCCTCCTCCGTCACGGTCATGCAACAGGATACCCATCCTGATGGTATCCATTTGCATTTCCGGCATTTCATAGTCGAAAATAGTCTGGTAAAACGTTTTTGCGCGTTCGAAATCGATGACAGGGATCTCGAACCAACTGATACTGTTTTTGGCAAATTCCATAGCTTAATATGAAAATTGGTGAGAAAATAAGGTGAAATAACAAGTTGTTGCAAATGTAAAATTGTTTTTGTTTTAAATGAAAACAAATTGTTTATTTTTATGTGAGGATTCTTTTTCTACATTTGCCGGTAAACTATCATTCAAGATGAATCGAGAAATCCACAACTGGTTCAGCCCGCGCCTGAACAAAAACATGGAAATTGCCATGTACGGCCATTTTGGTTTTGCATTGTTGTTACTGCCGACGGCAGCAGCGGACTATCTGGAATATGAGCGCTTTCACCTTATTTCTACCCTCGAACCTTATATCGATGCGGGTAAAGTGAAGGTTTTTTCTATCAACAGTATCAATTCCGAGGCATGGCTCAACAACAGGATGCATCCGCGGCATAAAGCCATCAGGCATCAGCAATTCAATGCCTATGTCGAAAACGAGGTGATTCCTTTTATCAAAATGCACACCAGCGACAATACACCGATCTATACTAGCGGTGCGTCGCTCGGCGCCCTGCATTCCGCCAACTTGTTTTTCCGCCGGCCGGATCTGATCAACGGCACTATCGCCATGTCAGGGGTATACGATCTGACCGACTACACGAAGGGCTATTACGATGAGGATGTATACTTCAACTCCCCCTGTCACTACCTGCCCAATCTGAACGACGATCGCACGCTTTTGATGCTGCGCAACAGCGGCCATATCCATATCATGACCGGCTCCGGCGACTACGAAGCCCCGGATGCATCGCGCAACCTGTCGCACATCCTGACCTCGAAAGGCATTCCGCACGACCTGGATATATGGGGTGGCGACATGCGCCACGACTGGCCGACCTGGAGAGCCATGTTGCCTTATGTGATCGATCAAAAGTTTTAGTGCCTGCACATCCGGTAACAGAGATAGGGCTTGACCAGATGCGATATATCTTTTTCGTTATCAGCATATTAATGGCGATAACTTCTGCTCGTGCGGGGCATGTGGACAGCGTGGAAATATTCAGCCCTTCCATGCGCAAAAACATTAAATGCCTCGTCATCAAACCGGATCGTTATACCATCACAGGCGATCCTTATCCGGTGCTTTATCTGCTGCACGGATGGAGCGGCAACTTTGCCGGGTGGCTGGGCAGTGCGCCGCAACTCCTGCGGCATGCCGACACGTATGGTATGATCATCGTTTGTCCTGATGGCGGATACGACAGCTGGTACCTCGACAGTCCGGTAGATTCTTCCGTGCGCTACGAAACACATATCGCGCTTGAAGTAGTGCAGTATGTAGACTATTATTATCACACCCGGCGAGAAAGCAGCGGGCGCGCTATTGCCGGATTGAGCATGGGCGGGCATGGCGCCATGTTTCTGGCGATACGCCACCCGGATGTATTCGGGGCGGCCGGAAGTATGGCCGGAGGACTTGATTTGAGCGCCTGGAGAAAAAACGACTGGGACCTGAAGGGAGTATTGGGCGACCCTGATTCGCATTGGCAAAACTGGCTGGATTATTCTGTAGTGAACCTCACGCCTTTGTTGAAGGGCAGCAAACTGGCTATTATCATCGATTGCGGCACCGGCGATTTTTTCCTTCCCGCGAACCGGGAGATGCATCGAAAACTATCGGAACTCAAAATACCGCACGAGTACACGGAGCGACCGGGCTTGCACGACGGCAATTACTGGGGCAGTGCGATTGATTTTCAGGTCGTTTATTTTGATAAATTCTTCAGGCGACCCTGACGCGTCTTATATCCACTTCAGGGTCAAGCGCTTCACCCCTGATCAGGTAATCGCAGAAGTGTGCTGCCCAGAATGGCGCCAGCAAAGCGCCTTTCGTACCCATTCCGTTGAAAATAAATACTTTGCTGTTAACCTTGCTTTGGCCCAACAATGGGCGCCTGTCTTTCACCGTTGGGCGCACACCGGCAAGATGATCAACAATTTCAAAGGGTACAGCCAGCATTTCGTGTAAATGACGGAGTATGTACTCCCTTTCGCCTGCGCTCGGCTCCAAATCAGGGTAGTGCCACTGGTACGAGCCTCCGGCCCAAAACAGATTCCTGCCATACGGAACCAGTGTCATGGTTTTTTTGAGCATTTTGTCCAGAACAGCATCGGGTGATTCGGTCAGCCGGATCAGCAATGCCTCTCCTTTTGCGATCTGCCAGGGCAGGTCAGGGAAATAGGGGTTTTCGACGCCCCGGAATCCTTCACAACATACGATTGCATCGTAAGCGGCCGACAATTTTTCAATTTCCGGATAATCTATGATTTTATCGCTGAATAAGCCTTCCTGCTGTGCCCATTTGCGCCAGGCATCCAGCAGCAAATCAAAATGTACCCTGGCAGCCTTTTTTATCAGGCCGATATGAAAACCGGGCTTGATATAAGGCGCCCAACTGCCGGCACTCTGTGTTTCCGCCATGTGATCGGCATAGTCCTCAAGGGCGCAGCGTGTCGACCAGTTGTTGGCTTCTTCCGCCGAGCCCAGCAGGCGAAGCATGGGTTGTTCTGTCCAGATGGAAATACCGAGTGATGTGCCGATGGACCGGTAGGTGGATTCGGCAGTTCGGTAAAACTCGTCGTAGCGCCACGATTTTACAAAGCGCTTTCCTGTGATTGGATTGAGAATACCGGCTGCAACGGTCGACGACCCGCCGGGTAGCCCTGCGTCAACGATGTGTACCTGCGCGCCACGGTGGTGCAAGGTCCACGCCAGCATGCCACCGGCAATACCCTGACCGACCACAAGTATTTTCATGCAACCAGGCTGCTTTATTTGTACCGCCGGCGTACCAGTTTAATAAACTTCTTGGCCTCATCGACGCGTTTCTTGTCCAGCCAAACGTATCGTTCAACGCAGTTCGCCAGGAGGTATTCCTTGGCCTGGTCGAAGTGGGAAAAGCCGTTCAATGCGCCAATGGCGGCTTCGAAAGCCTTGCCATCGCCGGCAAAAAGTTCGCGTGTGAGCAAAAGCCGGTCATTCAGTGCGATTGCCTTTTTCAGGTCGGCCACAGGTTGCTCGGCCAGTTTTTCCGATAATTCCTTTGCCTGTTTCTCTTCGAATAGCATTTCTGCATCGGACAAGTTGACTTCAGGCGCCTTCAGCCGTGTTGGCGGAACAACATGTATCTTTTCCTCCACGACAGGTGGAGGCGGAGGTGGCGGCGGCGGCGCCGAAGGGGGAAGCGGGTCCTGTGGCGGCGGTTCCGGTACAGCAGGCGGCGACGGAGGG
>ERZ724526.610-NODE-610-length-20283-cov-4.245304_pt1 | contig 20283 bp, 15 predicted proteins | sample MGYA00376059_ERZ724526 | MGnify/ENA primary metagenome ERZ724526 (study PRJEB28724, sample SAMN07190883) | activated sludge metagenome | isolation source: activated sludge of sewage treatment plant in Hong Hong | place: Hong Kong | collected 2016-03-17 ...
AGATAGCAGCTGAGCGTAGCGGGTTTGACAATTGCTGGGACACCGGCTAGTAGATTGACTGAAATTTTTTCAAGCATCCCCCAAACTGGAAAATTAAATGCATTAATATGAATACCTACCCCTTTCTTAGGTGTGAGTATGTGATGTCCTATAAACGTGTTGGATTTCGAAAGTGGGGCAAGATCACCGTCCAGACAATAACTCTGATTGGGTAGTTTTCGCCGCAGGCTTGAATATGCGAACAAGGTCCCGATCCCTCCGTCAATATCTATCCATGAGTCTGTCTTGGTTGCACCTGTTTTATAACTTATGGGGTAGTAATTTGACTTCTTTTCTGTGAGGAATAATGCCAGCGACTTCAGCATTCTGCCGCGTTCCTGAAAACTCATTTTTCGAAGCGCCAGACCCCCTTTCTCACGAGCATGTGTTAGCATCATTTCAACAGAAATCCCTTCCGCACTAACCGTCCCTATTTCTTCACCGTTGACAGCATTTAACAATCGCTTTCCGGCTCCCAGCCCTTCAACCCATTCATTGACGACGTAGCTCTTTATTTTCATCGTATTTAATTAATCTTCGATATATGCTTCTTCAATACCGAATTGCCTGAGATGATGTAATGCATGTTTATAAAGAAGGTTCACATAAAGTTTGTAATCCAGCTCGCCGAAAAAAGGATTCAACAATTTGATTCCGGGTCTTTTTGCAAAGAAATCAATCATATCTTCAATTTCATTTTGCAACGCGCCTATACTTTCTTCAAAATTATTATTGAGCGGTTCAGGAGGGTCTAGTGGAATCAGTGGATTGTTAAAGTTTTCTTTCATTGCTTTAGGACTGGTTAGCCACTCTTGCATCTTTGGTACTTGATCCTCTTTTGTCAGTAACTGTTCAACGCTTATTTTACCATTCGCCAATTGAAAAGCATAGATCATATGGTCCACCATCTGTACAGGATTCATCTTACCCCACCTTGGTTTCTCAAGCGGGTTAAGCAGTCTTAATTTAGCAGTATACACTTCACGCAGATACCTGACCTTGTTCAGCATATCAGATGTTTAGCCCACCACACACACTCAGAACCTGCCCGGTGATATAGGATGATTGCTCTGAGGCCAGGAATGTTACAACATCAGCCACTTCATCACCAGTTGCCATTCGACCCAATGGAATGTTTTTCAAGAAATTTTCTTTTGTTTTTTCATCTAGCACATGCGTCATTTCCGTTTCGATAAAACCGGGAGCAACGGCATTACATCGGATATTTCTTGAGGCAACCTCCTTTGCAAGTGATTTTGTAAATCCGATCATTCCTGCTTTCGAGGCTGCGTAATTGGACTGTCCGGCATTACCGAATACGCCTACTACAGAAGTTATGTTAATGATACTTCCACTGCGCTGTTTCATCATAGGCGTCACTGCAAACTTGCTTAGATTAAATGCAGACTTTAGATTAATCCTGATGACTTCGTCCCATTGCTCCTCGGTCATTCTCATAATAAGGTTATCTCTGGTCACTCCGGCGTTGTTGACAAGGATATCTATGGTGCCAAAATCCTGGATGACCTGCTGGATCAGTTCTTTGCTCTGGCTGAAATCTGATGCATCTGACTGGTAAGCCTTTATCATTCCGGGGTCTGCTGAAACATCCCGGACAAGTTGTTCTGCTTTCTCCGGCGAGCTCAAATAAGTAAATGCGACCCTGGCTCCGTTCTTGATTAACTTTCTCACAATGGATGAACCAATGCCTCTGGATCCTCCGGTGACCAGTGCTACTTTATTGGGTACTTTGCACATTTGTTTATTTTTCATGTGATCTGGTGTGGTAGTAAATGATGCTTCCGCGATCACCTGACCTAAGTATTTACAGGTTTCTTTATCCCCTGCGGTTGTTTTTCTTAAATTTATTCTTGTTGTTGAATTTCTGATTTTTGCCGCCTTTATGAAAAGTCCTTTGACGCAAATGTCTTGGCACACCTTCATTAATTTCAAGAGCAACATCATTTGATATCACCAGCTCACGATGACTCATGTTGGCGAGATCATCTTTGATACTTTCGTCACTGATAAAATGCTCCCTGTTCCAGTTCCTGAAAGCCGTTTTCATATAGCCCGCAATCACCATGGCAAATGCCTTCTTCTTGTCAGGATCATCAATTTTTCTCGCTCTATCAATCATTTTACTGACGTAGGCACCGTAATGGCGATATCTGTCCGTTGCAGTTGGATATGCAATTCTGTCCGGTTTTATGGCGTCTGATTCTGGAGATATTTCAATTCCGGCAGGCGGACTTACTTTGATATCATAATTGGCAATTCTGAAAAAATGATGCCACAGTTTTTTTCTGTGCTCTTCGTAATTTCTGTTGTAAGGTGTTATGTTTTGCATAAGGTCTACAATTGCCTCTGCATAACCTTGTCGCTCGTAATCATCTACTATCCGTTTACAAACATTGATTAAAGCCTGCACATTTCTGCCATATTCAGGCATTTTTATTTCACTCTCCTCGGTGTTGTAACTAAATGTAATTTGATGTATACCCATTTATTCTACAGTTACTGATTTTGCTAAATTTCTTGGTTGATCCACATCACAGTTCCTCATCACAGCAATGTGATATGACAATAATTGAAGTGGTATGACGGACAACAGTGGGGTTAAAGGTTCTATGGTTGATGGTATTTCAATATAGTAATCAGCCATCTTCACGATTTCCTTATCCCCCTGGGCAACGATGGCGATGACCAACCCTTTTCTCGCCTTGATTTCCTGAATGTTGGAGACTATTTTTTCATATGCGCTTTGATTCGTTGCGATTACGATGACAGGCATTTTTTCATCAATCAATGCAATTGGCCCGTGCTTCATTTCCGCAGCGGGGTATCCTTCTGCATGGATGTAGGAAATTTCCTTCAGTTTTAATGCTCCTTCAAGTGCAACTGGAAAATTATAACCACGCCCAAGATATAATGCATTATTGGTATTCTTGATCTCACTGGCAATAAATGAAATTTTGTCATCAAGCTCTAACACTTCGGAAACTTTTGATGGAATTTGCGCGAGCTCGGCAATAAGCTGATGATAATATGAATTACTCAGTGAGCCGTTTTTTTGACCCAACACCAGTGCAATCAAAGTTAATAAGGCCACCTGACCTGTAAACGCCTTGGTTGATGCTACACCAATTTCTGGCCCGCAATGGATATAGGATCCTGATGGACAAAGTCTCGCGATGCTTGAACCAACTACATTAACGATCCCATAGACGAATGCCCCTTTTTCTATTGCTAGTTCTGCTGCTGCCAGTGTATCCGCTGTTTCGCCGGATTGTGATATCAGTATAACAACATCTTGTGGACCCAGGATCGGATTTCTGTACCTGAATTCCGAAGCATACTCCACTTCAACCGGTATTCTTGCCAGCTCTTCAATGAGATATTCACCAATCAGAGCAGAATGCCAACTGGTGCCGCAGGCAGCAATAATTACTCTTCTGGCATTGGATATTCGATTGGCGTATTCTTCAAGACCACCTAGCCGGGCCCAACCTTCTACCGGGTTTAGCCTTCCTCGCATACAGTCAGCAATGGTAATGGGCTGCTGATGAATTTCTTTTAACATAAAATGAGCAAAACCTTCTTTTTCGATCTGGTCAATACTCATTTCGAGTTCATGAACTTCCGGTTTTTGAGGCTCATTGCCGATGGTTGTTACTTGTATCCCGTTGGATAGTGAGATTTCAACAACCTCTTCGTCATTGAGGTATATGACTTTATTGGTATATTGTATTATAGGTGTTGCATCTGATGCTATGAAATATTCGCCTTCACCTATTCCTACTACAAGTGGACTTGACTTCCTTGCTCCTACAATGATATCAGGTTCATTCGCGTCCATCACCACAATGGCATAGGCACCAACAACTTTTGAAAGTGCCGAGCGAACGGCATCGACAAGTTTAAGGTTCTCTGTTTTTTGTATGATTTCGATCAGTTGAACCAGCACCTCGGTATCAGTCTCACTTTTAAAAGTGCATCCATATCTTTTCAATGCCTCTTTAAGGGTCGCATAGTTTTCGATGATGCCGTTGTGAATGATTGCGAGATGTTGGGTATTGCTGAAGTGAGGATGTGCATTGATATCATCAGGTTTGCCATGAGTTGCCCAGCGAGTATGTCCCATACCCATCCGGCTGTTAAGTTCCATTCCAGATGTATGATCGATAAGCTCCTGTACTTTTCCTTTCTTTTTGAAAACCTTTATTCCGCCATTCATGAGGGCAATGCCTGCGCTGTCGTATCCTCTGTATTCCAATCGCTGTAGTCCCTCGATCAGTACCGGATAAGCCCTCTTGGTTCCTATATAAGCGACAATTCCACACATATTAAGTGTAAATATAATATGTTTTTATTGAGACAAAACCAGTATTAACTTGGCGGGATATCGCTCATGTTTGGGTCCGCCCACAACAAGCCTGTTGGGGCTCTGTGTTTTGGCCAATGAAGTTGCAATAATGTCCAAATCTTTTTTCTGTTTCTTCATTTCAGTAAAATACCCGGTAATATTAAAGCGGTATTTGTACACAGTTTCTCCGTTTATTACACTTTGGATGGGTGCTCCTCCGAAATATCTAATGAAATCACTGGTATTGTTAAATGAAGAAGCATATAAAGCATCTACGATACTGGCCGGTTTACCAGAACTAACTTCTTTCAAATTGAGTACCGGAGGTCTTTTATAGATACTGGAGGGGTCAGTTGGTTGTTCGGGGCTGACAAGTTCAAGCACAGCATAATTTACAAGAAGACTGTCCCAGGATTTATGATAAGGTATTTTAATTCTCGTATCAACGCCACCAAATCCACCAATATAAGAAAGGCTGTCCGAAAGATTGGTTCCTAGCTCAAACTGCTCTGCACGGCTACCCGCATTATTATTGCGGTTGGTGGATATCCTCATCAGGCCCAGGTTAAACTCAAATGTTCCTTTGGTAGTATCTGTAGGATTATAATAGATCGTGATTCGACTGTCTGTATTGGTCAGGGCTATTGCCAAAAGTGCCTGAGTCGCATCTGAATGAATAGCGATGCCTGGAAATGCATTGGTGAAATAAGTCAGGCTGGTAAAAACCGAATCATCAAACGCTCTGAGGATACCCATGAATTTGGCAGTATCAAGCGGAATCCTGAGCTGAGGTGCATAGGTATACTCAACGCTGTTGATGTTAAATTTGACAGAGTCTCTTAGATTAGGAATAAAGTTTTTGACAGACCCTAATTCATTAGGATCATAATGATGAATAACTTCATTCTTGTAATAAGTTTTTGATAGATAGAGCGTGTCGGTCAGTGTATGTACATGAATACCATTTACTGCATCAGGCTGTCCAAAATAAGAAGTTGAATCATATCGCAGACTTAATACAACAGAGTCAATTGGGCGTGTTAAAAAATCGGTTTCGTTTGTTATTGCAAAATATAGCTGAGTATAAATCTCCGATTCGAGCGTGCCGAAATAAGGATCCTTCACAGAACCAGCAAAAAATGTGTTTGGAAAGCCTGCACTTGCGTAAACAAGGCTGTCCTGAACATAGGGCTCCATGCTTAGGCTAAATGTATCAAGTCCACTTGCATTAATCCATTCGTCAGATAATAAATCTGAGCCTAGATTTGAACTTTTATTACATGTTTGCAACAAAATACCGATGATAATTACAATGACCGCTATCCGTTGTCTGAAGAGATCTCTAAGTTTTGTAGGTAACATGCCAATCCTTTATCTACTATGACAAAAATGTCTTGTAGAAATCTATATAATTTGGAAGAAAATTCTCCTTTGGTGTTGAAATAAATGGCTTTTTGGATTCTTCGATTGCAAGCCGGATGTTTTCCGAAAGCTCTTCACTTCCCTGAATGATGCCATCTGCAAACTGTATTACGCCTTTTTCAAGCATGACGCCTTCGTCATTTTTAAAAATCTGGAGTTGCTCCTTTTTAAGATTATTTATCGCTGCCTTTTGGTAAAAACTATCACTGAATGAATCCTGGTATTCATTCTCATAAATCGAAAATATCACCTTCGAGTTCTTGAATACAGGATCGTTTTTGTACACCGTCTTAAGGTAAAATGGTATCAGGCTTGTCATCCATCCATGACAATGTACGAGGTCTGGAGGCCATCCAAATTTTCTTACCGTTTCTATCGCTCCTTTACAGAAGAATATCATTCGGTCCTGATTATCTTCAAATGGTTTTCCCGATTCATCCTCAAATACATACTTCCTCTTGAAAAATTCATTGTTGTCGAGAAAATAAACCTGAATACGCGATCCGGGAAGAGAAGCAACTTTTATGATCAATGCGAAATCATCATCATCAATGATAATATTCATTCCGCTTAAGCGCACCACTTCATGAAGCCTGTGCCTTCTTTCATTAATGGTACCAAATCTGGGCATCAGTATCCTGATCTCCATACCACTTTGTTGGGCAAAAGAAGGAAGTTTCTGTATTAATGATCCAATGCCGTTGATGTTAAGGTAAGGGTCGATCTCTTGTGTAATGTATAGAATTTTATTCTTCGTTTCCTGACTCATTGCGTGGTTCAATCTAAAAAAGTATGCAAAATTACAACTTATTAAGGTAATCCTGATGGATTAAATTCAATTAAACCTCTATAATTTGTTGTATTTCAATAATATGTGTTTTTTATTTTATTTATAATTACTTGTTATCTCAAGAGGCATATTCAGATTTTAAGCTCCTTTAAAATAAAGATCTTAGTTATTTACAATCGTGGCAACTTGATTTTTACAATTTCATAAGCCGCTCACATAAAATGTCCGGAAATTTGTCGGCAGTGCATGAATATGGTCCTACCCCTCGGGTCTGAAACATCGTCGCAACTTTATGATTGAACTCCGTCTTGCCGTCTTCATTGAGGGTGAGTAGCGCTTCGAGGTTGCATCCCGATGAGGTAATGCGGTTGATGGCAGATTCTAAATCATCCAACGGGGCATATTCATCCAGATCACTTATCAAAAAGACAAGAGATCTTCGAGGGTAGCGCATTTTCTGATAAGTATAGTTGAGAGCCCTTCCTATATCTGTGCCACCACCCATCGGTACGCTGAATAAAATATCAACAGGATCGCGATATTTGTCCGTAACATCCTGTATTTCGGTATCAAAGAAAATGATATGTGTCCTTATGCTTTTCAAAGAAGCCAGGATTGCTCCAATAACGGAGGCATGAATAGCCGAACTAATCATGGATTCGCTTTTGTCAATGACCAGAAATAATTCTTTGAGCATATAACCTGTGTAAAAACCAAACCACCGCTCTGGAATAATTTGCGCTGTCTCAGGTTGATAAGACTTTATATTTCGAATAATGGTCTTTTTCCAGTCAATCAGAGAACCGGCTGGGTTGACTTCATGGGATCTTGGAGACAGCCCTCTTCTGACAGCTTGCTGGAGTCTGGTCCTCAGTTTTTCCTCAATCTTTCTGACCAGCCTGGCGACAAGATTTTTGGCTACCCTCCGCGTAGCGTCCGGCAATAGGTCCTGCAAATTGATAATTATCGCTACCAATTGAATATCAGGCTCTATTTTCTCTAGGAGTTCTGCTTCAAGGAGCATTTCACTTGCATTCTGGCGTTCTAACACATCCTTCTGCATGAGGCTAACTACCTCTGGAGAAAAATGCTCACGTATGCCTTCAAGCCATTTTCTAACCTTGGCACTTGATTTTCCAAACCCTCCGGTCTGACGATCACCATAGGCCGTCTGCAATAGTTTTTCAATGCGTTCTTCCTCTCCGGAAAGTTGAATTTCCTCCGTTGGGTCCGCTGATTGACCTAAAATAAGTTTCCATCGGCTTAGCACGATCCCTTGAATCTCATTTCCAAACTTACCCCTTTTTGAAGCATGTAAACAAAATTAATGGGGTACATTTTCTAAATAATTTGCAGCCATAATATTAATATAAGTAGCTCATATTCAATTATATATCATTCATTTAAAAAGGACTTCCGCAATTTTTTCCTGAGCTTTTATTGGAAGCAAGTCCTTTTCCAAAACATACAAGTAGAGACACAGCGCATTGACATTAAGATCCTTAATTCCCATCCATTCAGTAATATCCTGAAATTCTTTCTTTCCCAGGTATTGCGTCATGAGATGCTGGATATCAGTTTTTTCTACTGGACATTCTATTTTTAGCTCATATGCTGCAACTTTTGACCATTCATAGAGTGCAGGATTAAGGATCTGTTGCGATTTTAAATGGACTTGAATAAGATTTTCTGTTGAAAATATCATAATCCCGTCCTCTGTGTGGGTTTCTGAAATATGGATATCAGGATGATCAGGACTAATAAATGGGTGAGGGTAAAATGCAGTACGAATATAGTGCTCAAAAATGTTGTCAAATTGGTATAAACGTAACGCGATAGCCGGACCTATTGCCATCCATTTCCACTCTTCATGAACGGGCTGCTTGGTCATCGAAATAAATTCCTGGTTTAAGCACTTTTTGGCAAGTTCACGGAAAAACTCCGCATGAAATTGTTCAGGAATCCGGCTAAAATATGGCAAATGCGATTTTATCCACTCTTTTTCCCCGGGCTCCAGTTTAGGGGGCAAAGCTCCCCACCACCAATTGTTGATCTGGTGTTGAAATATAAAAATGGCGACAACCAGACATGCAAAGGCAACGAGCACCCAGGCATTAAGTTCTGAATCACTATAGCCTACCCATATAAAATAAAGTATAGCGCAAGCAATCAAAGGCACCAGAAAATAGCGATAAGGCATAAAACCAAAATTATTGTCTGTTATTTCAAATCACATTATATTTGCGTCCCTTTAAACCGTAACATTTTACGGACTGGTACCCTAGCTCAGTTGGTAGAGCACAGGACTGAAAATCCTGGTGTCCCTGGTTCGATTCCTGGGGGTACCACAAAAAAAGCCTGAATAATTTCAGGCTTTTTTTTCTAAGGTTAGAACCTTAAGTATTAAGGATAACCTGATTATTTTAACAAAGATCTTAATTTCTTATCTAATTCATTTTCGTCTCCTGGCGTATACCCTGAGTGAGAATAGAGAATCTCACCTTTTTGGTTAACAATATACGTTTGAGGTATACTGGCAAAGCCAAGTTTGGATAAGCAGGTTTTATTTACATCTGAAACGACCATATAACCCCAGCCTTTTTGTTCGGCCATTGGTTTAACCTTATTTAACTGCTGGCTGTCATCAATAGTTACTGCGATAACTTCAATACCAAGTTTTTTCCACTCCTGATAATGTGATTTGATCGCATCGAGTTCTTTTTTACATGGACCGCACCAGGTGGCCCAAAAATCGACCACTGTAAGTTTGTTCTTCGCAAAGGATTTATCCATTCCAAATGACTGGCCTTCCAAAGTTTTGATATCTAGTTTTGGAAACACCTGTGCTGGCTTTGGCGCAAAGGCAGTATTCGCAACAATTACAGAGAATAACAGAAATAAATACTTCATTATTAATTTTTTACTTTGAACGTAAAAATGACCGAATAAATCCACTATTTTCACCGCTGATAAAGAATTTAACGTATGATTAACCAAGCTTTGAAAGTTTCTTTTTTGGTCCTGGCTTTGGTAAGACTGAGTGCGCAAAGCGATCTTTCTGTTTGGGGCGCATTCCAGACGAATGCTAATTTATTTTTAAGGGACTCAGCAATAGGGGCTTACAACATTCCACAGTATGATAAACAAATTTTTGGCTCTGAGACATGGATTAATTTGAATCTTTCAGTGTCGGGTTTTAATGCGGGCATTCGTTATGATTTTTTCAATAATTCAAACTTGCTAAATCCTACAGGTTCTTACTCTGCACATGGATTGGGAAGATGGTACGTTAATAAGGAAATTGACAAGCTTGAATTAAATGCTGGATATCTTTATGACCAAATCGGATCTGGTATTATTTATCGCGCATTTGAAGAAAGAGCACAACTTTTGGACAATGCACTTTTAGGATTTTCTGCAAAATATAATTTGACCTCGGACTGGAATATTAAAGCTTTTGCAGGAAAACAAAAGAATCTCTTCACCACTTATAACTCATTTATCAAAGGCATTAATTTAAATGGTTTCTACAAACCAAGTGATTCGAGTCATTGGGCTATTAGCCCCGGAATCGGATTTATTAATAAGACTTTGGGGGATGATTATGTTCAGGAACTATCCGCAATCAGTGGATCTTATCTCCCGGTTGATCAATTCGCACCTTCATATAATTCGAATGCGATATCGTTATATAATACTTTAACAGCCGGACCATTTTCATGGTATGTTGAGACTGCTTTTAAGTTTGATGATATTTACTATGATGCACAGTCGGTCAGACAACTTCCAAAAGGTCAGTCAACCATCGGAAAATTTGTCAAAGGACTGGGTCACGTTTATTACACCAGTCTGGGATATGCAGCCAATAATCTTGGGATAACATTGGAAGGAAAGCGCACGGACGGATTCGATTTCAGGGCAGCACCTCAGGTTACACTCAACAGAGGATTGATAACATACATTCCTCCCATGGCACGCGTCAATACATACAGGTTGACCAGCTATTATTACCCGGCAACCCAATTTCTAAATGAAGGTGCGTTACAGCTCGATATTAAATATGGTATTGGTGATCATTGGAATTTTTCTTTCAACACCAGCCATATTATGGACAAGAATTTTGATTCATTATTTTATAGAGAGTTTCATCTCGAAGTAACATATAAACTACCTGAAAAATATCAATTAACAGTGGGCTTGCAAAGACAAATTTTTAATCAACAATTGTATTTCGGCAAAGGGGGAGAGCCTTTGGTAAAAACATTTGTGCCTTTTGCAGAATTTTTATACGACTTTAGTGAATCTCATTCATTAAGAATTGAAAGCCAATATATGTTTAATAAAGAAGACATCGGCTCCTGGATCTATTTGTTGGCAGAATATGGTATTTCTCCTCACTGGTTATTCGAGTTGTCAGATATGTACAATACGCTTCCTACGCATGGCAAAAAAGCAATTAATTATCCGACCGCCGGTATAGTGTACAATGTTGGAAATACACGATTTGGTCTGCGATATGTAAAACAGATTCAGGGTATTGTATGTTCGGGAGGTATTTGCAGACTCGAACCAGCTTTCAGTGGATTTCGCGCATCAATTTTGTCAAACTTTTAAGCTAAGTAATATGTACAAATTAGTATTCACAGTTTTGGTGTTGTCTGCTTTATTTTCTTGTGCGAAGTGGGAGCAACCTACAGATATCATCACCTCCGGCGTTATTAAAACAGAAAGAATAATTCTAATTGATGAGTTTACAGGAGCTTCATGTCCTAACTGCCCGGCAGGAAGTACAGAATTGGAACGCATCGTTGAGACCTATCCAGACAATGTTGTAGTAATGAGTATTCACTCAAAATTTTTAGCAGAACCGGTGCGAACTTCTGATCCCGATCTCAGAACACCTGATGCAGAAAGTATTGAAAAGTTTTTGGGTAACTATCTTGGCAAACCGGAAGCTGCTTTTAACAGAAGGTTATTTCCTAATAAATCGAATATTAGAATAGGCCGACCTGATACCTGGATAAATTATGTAAACGAAGAACTACAAAAGCCGGTTGAAGCGAGACTTAAGATCGTCAATGATTATGATGAATCTACCAGGGAGCTTAAAATTTCAGTTACTGCAACGGCTTTGATCAATCTCGACTTCCCAGTGTATCTGCATGTGGCACTAACAGAATCTGACATTCATACGGCACAAAAGAATTCTACTGGAATAATTGATGATTATATACATAAGCATGCATTAAGAAAACTATTGACTCCGGTTGAAGGAGATTTCTGGCTCAATAGTTTAAAGAAGGGTGAGATCTCATCAAGGGATTATAAATTTATCCTTCCAAGTGACAATATGCTTTGGAATGCTGATCAAATGGATGTGGTTGCTTTCATTAGTTTAGAGCCTTCCCAAAAAGTTGTATTGCAGGCTGTTGAACAACCTGTTAAGTAGCTATTTTGATTTACAATTTAATGTGGCGTAAGTAAGCCTGCACCGATTACTCCGGCACTGTCTCCGAGTTTTGGTCTTATTATCTTTGTATTCAGGTCTTTATTAAAAAGATACTTCACGATGTATTCCTTTCCTTCTGAATAAAGTCGGTCAATTTTACTAAGACCCCCTCCGATGACGATGACTTCTGGATCCAGTATGTTAATAATTCTCGCGACAGCCTTGCCATAATATTCAAGCAATCGGTCTATTGTTTGTAGCGCATATGAATCTCCTTCAAGGCTTTTTGTATAAATGTCCGTAGCTTTTAACTTTTGACCTGTCAGGTTGAAGTAATACTTCTCCGTAGCCGGTCCTGATATAAAAGTTTCAACACAAGCTTTGTGGCCACAATAGCACATATCTCCATCATCGGCAAGTGGATTATGGCCCCATTCTCCGGCAATTCCATGAAGCCCGTTGATGAGTCTATTGTGTACGACGATTCCACCTCCAACGCCTGTCCCCATAATAATTCCAAATACCACTTCCGGGTCTTTGACATAATCCGGAACGGCTCCCAGTAATGTCTCTGCAAATGCAAAACAATTGGCATCATTGCCCATATACACTTTGGCCCCAAGTTTTTTTTCCAGATCTTCATTCATCGGCTTGCCGATAATACATTGGGTATTACTGTTTTTTATTTTTTTGGTATATAAATCAATGGCTCCAGGCGTACCGACCCCAATCACTTCCGGGTTGATTCCTGTAGCGCTTTTTAGCTGATCCACAAGTTTTTTAAACTGACCCAAAATATGCTCGTATCCAAACTGTTGTTCTGTGTCGACCCTGATACGTGAAAGCACTTTAAGTTCCGGTTTTATCTGGAAAACGGCCCCTTCGATCTTGGTTCCACCCATATCTATACCCCAGTAAGTCCCAGTCATTGCTGTTTATTTGAGCCCTAAATATCTAAAATTTAATGACTTTGGGTATCTGAAGTTTTTATCTTTTATAAGTTTTAATACTTAAGCCGCCTTCCTTAGTGTTAGAATTATATAACTTTCTGACAATGATAATAGTCATTTAAATTAACCCTTTCATGAATTGTACATTGCGCTATTTTCATTCATTAATATGCGTACACCAAGAAAAATATTTTTTTGGAACAGGATGTTATTAATCTATCTAATGATGAGGTATTTTGCATTGAAGCTTGCCGCATTTGCATTACAAATTACTTTGTATTCAATGTACTCAAATTTCTACATTCGATATACAACCCTTATTGCATAAATATAGTCAATCGGTTTATTGAATATCCTTGAACATGACTGGCTATGCAGAAATAAAAAACGAATGAAATTTCAAATACGTCAAATGTGGGGTAATGAAAATTAGGTATTTAAAAGAATTCCACTTTTAAGTATTTTAGTCCATATCAAAAGCATTAAAACAAATTCTGACTGTGAACCCCGTTTATCGCTTTTAGTGTATTAATTAGCCTAAAAACTCAAATCACTAACAAATCTAATCTTACACACTTGTTTTTTACAAATCGCAGGGTATTTTACTGAATGTCTATGTAATGAGTTAATTCTGATCTTTCTGATATCCAATCACTACATTAATTTATTATTCGTGGGATATTTCAACTCTTTTACAAAGACATCTTGTCATATCTTCTAATTACTCGGCATCATCCTGATCAATAAACGTCTCGTCAGAATCTGATTTTTTAGTGATGTTGAGATAATTACACCAACGACACGATTCTTCGCCACATCCCTGATCGAACTTCGCCTGCACAATATCACTATAACATTTAGTAATCATCCTGCCGACAATCTCCTGATCTTCTTTTGTTATATCGAGGATCTTACTTGAGAATTTGCCGGTTTTGTCTGGTATTACAAAATAAAAGATTCCTCCTTGTATTTGGTTTGCATACTGCTCTTTGGATTGACAAAGTATAGAATAAAATGTCATTTGTCTCCAATATTCTCCACCCAGATCTGATTCATTTTTAGGCCGATTGAATTTGGCATTATCGTTTGATTTTCCGGTCTTGTAGTCTATAATTATATACTGCTCTGATTTTTTGTCAAGGCGGTCTAGCTTTCCGGTAATTGGAATTTCGAAGTAATTGCCTTCATGAAATTGAACTTCGAATTCTGAAGTACTTAAATCACCCCAATCTTTGGCATAATACTTTATAAATTCTTTAAGATGTTTTAATCCGTCATTCTTATAATTGATAAATTCGTCTTCTGTAAATTGCCACCGCAATGCACTTAAGTAATATTCATAAATTTCCTTTAGTTCATTTTCATAAATTATTTCAGTCTGCGGGTAGTTCTCCAAATATTTTTCAAGTGTGCTGTGTACGGCGATACCGAATCCAAAATACTTGTTTTTTGGCGAAGGAACCTTAAGGACATGATTGTAATAAAATGATACAGGACATCTGAGATAATCTGACATGGTGGTAGCAGATAACCTGAATTTTTCTAAAAACCCCTTTAGTAAAATGTCAGGTATCAGTGCTAACCCTTTATTATAAATTTGCAATTTCTCCATGATAGCAAACCTGGCAGTATCCTGGGTCGTTACTTTACTCACGATTTCAGTCTTTCCTTCCTCCTCAAGTTTTAACACCAGTTGATTAGGCTTCAGGGACTTGCCATCTTCTTTTATTTCACTATAACTAACCTGCAGAAAATTCTCTGCCCGAGTAAGGCCAACATAGTGTAATCTTCTTTCATCCTCTTCTGAGTTTTCCTCATCTTGAAATGAATATCCCGGCGGCAATGCGAAGGAGTTTCCACCAGACCTTTTGCTTTCTGTATTATTTGGCATAAATACATATTGATATTCTAGCCCTTTGGCTGAATGGATGGTGGACAACCTTACACCACTTTCTCGTGCCAATGACCTGGACAGCGGAACGACTATTTTATATCGATTCATTTTGTCGATCGTGTCTGAGAGCTGAACAAAATTCAGACCCGGATTTCTTGCAGATAGGTTATTTAAATATTCATAGAATGAGTTAACAACTTCCAGGGTTTCAAAGTCCTGATTCTTTACAACCAGGTAATTTATAACATTAAAATCATACAATATTTTTTGGAATAATCCCGAAAGTGTATAAAGACTTTTTTCCCTGATCAGACAATCCAGCTTATCAGAAAAATCCAGACACGATGCAATATCTTCGATTCCTGCGTTTTGTAAATCATCAGGATTAGACAATACATCCGTTAGGTACTTGACATGCGGATCATTCTCCGGTGCATTCTTGCCTCTTTCAATCCTTAGAAAGCATGCGATACGGCCGATGTCTCCGGTATCTATTTGAATAAACGGGGCATGCAGAATTTCATAAAGTAACCACTCGTTCATGCGTGGCATTGTAAATTCTGTTGAAATGTACTTCAGAATATTTAATATGTACTGAATAATTGGGTGTTGCAGCACATTCACTTCCTTACTGATCGATACGTTGATATCCCTGCTCATCAATCCCTTTGCATATTCTTCAGCTTCTTTGTTTTTTCTGAAAAGAACTGCGATTTTATCGGGTTTGATATTCTCATTCTTCACCAGGTTTTCGATCTGATCACAAATATCTTTTACTTCCTCAATGATCGCATTGTATTTTACGAGCAGGGGTTTACGGATATTCGGACCTGAAGCGGCAATCAGCGGTCCGTGGCGGGTTCCTAATCTTTCAACATTATTACTTATATACTGTTCGGATGCATCAAGAATTCCCTGAATAGATCTGTAATTTTTAGCCAACTGTATTTTGAACGGATTGTACTTGGCATTAAATTCAGTCATGTTTCTGACATTCGCTCCTTGAAACCTGTAAATTGCCTGATCAGCGTCTCCTACAACAAATATGTTGGGTTGCTCCCAATAGGAAATCAACAGGTCTAGAATTTTTAGCTGAGATCCGTTCGTATCCTGAAATTCATCTACCAGAACATATTGATACTTTTCCTGCAGTGTCAGCAGAAACTCCTCGCTTTCTTGTAGCTTGAGGATTACTTCGTTGATCAGGTCATTAAAATCTAGTCTCTTGCGCTCCCGCAACTTTCTGCAATATTCCGGGTATAGATCAATAGCGCTTAATGTTCTATTATATTTCTCAATATCTGTCTCATATTTAGCATTTCTAAAATCGCCTACTTTTTTTCCATTTGTTGCTCTTTTATAATAATATTTATCTTCCAGTCTCATATCATTAATATGTCTGAGAAGGTCTTTTTTAAGAACGTCCGGATCAATAAGCTCTTTTTTAATTGTCTCAAAAAGGCTTGAGGCTGGCTTTAATATATATTGATAATTACTATCGATTCTATACAGATTATTAGGAGGAGCGATTCCTCTTAGTAAATCCTCCAGTAACTCTCTTTCCTCAAGTATATCGGCAATTTGAAATTCTTCATCGGTTCTGAATACATCAGGAAATTCTGAAATAACGCGGTTGCAGAAAGAATGAAAAGTATGGATGTTCACTTTTCTTGATTCTGACCCAATCAGATCCATGAGTCTCTTGCGCATCGCGGTAGCTCCTGCTTCTGTATAGGTAAGGCACAGAATACTTTCTGGATCGCATACAGCTTGATATAAGAGATTGGCTATTCTCATTGCAAGAATTTGCGTCTTTCCCGTACCGGGGCCAGCCAGTACCATCACTGGACCTTCAAGTGCATTGACTGCCTCAAATTGTTCTTCATTCAATTTTTGGCATTCTGTCTCAAAGGCTTTTAACTTGCCCATCACATTTAAAGTCATCCAGTTTATTTACGTTTATAAAACAACCTGGTTATTACTTTGCCAGTCTTCTATTTAGCTCATCATTCATATTTATGAATGATGTCTTTAAAGATTAGCTTTAGTTTTTCTCCTGCATCAAGTGTCATCTGTTCATTGGTTGGAAACAATGCCGGCCTTCTATTGACAAGGTCTTTATTTTGCCTGCTCAAATATTTAATATCGCCCTTTAGTAATCGTGCGTATATATTTTCAAAATTTATTTCAACATTCATAGGTTCTCTTCTTTCAATGTTCTTTGTCGACATATTATGCCATTCCAACTTACCTGACATGATGGCTGTCTTTGATTGAGTAATTTCTTCTATTGAGTTGGTGTGAATTATTTCAGATTTAATCTTTACAGGATTTCCCAAAGAGTCTTTGACAACATTCCCTTTTGAATCTCTTTTGGTTTCCTCTGTAATTTCTTTATGAATATCTTCCTTAATTCTTGATTTTTCACGATCAGGACTAAATTCAAGTCCTTCCAGATTCATGATAATATGATAGTCGTATTGAATCCCTTCCGTTTTTCTCATATCAAACTTTTTCCATCTCGAATTCAAGTCATTGACACTGATCCTAACCAGGTCATCTTCAAGCTGAACTGGCAAAATTTTAAAAGTATTATTGACAACTTTAACCAGATAGTGCACAGTACCAAGTTTGTCCGCTTTACTTTTCAGGTAATTTACATCCTTATAATTATTGCTTAAAAGCTCGATTTTTTCCAGGTATCCTGCAGCTTCACGGGCCTTGATCTTATCATTTTCTGCTTCAGATTGCCCGATCAGTGCTATTGCTGAATTGTAATAATACTCAATACTGTTATTCCTTGCCTCTTTTTTGCGCTCCAGCGTATTAACAAACTGAAAAGTCGCTTCATATCCGTCCTTTGAAACTAATGGAACGAGTGCTCTGATTTTATCTTGCCTATGGTCAATTTTTTCATGAATGTTATAAATTTTTTCCCAGTTGCTTGCTTCATTTTCATCTTTCAATAACTTTTCAACTCGCAAGTCTTCTTGTTGTGCCTTGTTAAATGCCAACTCCAAGTCCCGAATGTCTTTGGTTGGTTTGTTCTTTTTGCCCTGTAATGATTTGACCAATCCGTCGATTGCATTATCATATTGCCCTCTGTCAATTAGTTTTCTATTACTTACGCAGGAGGATACGATAACAATAACTGAAAGATAAATAATGTAGTAAAGCTTGTTTTTCATAATTAGGATTTCATATAAGACTTTTGAATCTCACTAAAAGCAAGATTAATCGTATGGCTTTATAAAAATTTTAACGAATGTCCTTTCCGACTATGAATTCTCAGCATTGCCAACATATTTCGATACCCGGATAAGTTCGTATTATGCGGCAAAAATAGACATAATACAATCTCAAACTACCTCAAAAAGTAGTACCCGGAACAGGACTTGAACCTGCAAGCCTCGCGGCATACGCCCCTCAAACGTACGTGTCTACCAATTCCACCACCCGGGTTTATCAGAATTGAAGGTGCAAATTTAAACTAACGGCGTTGCCTGGGAAGAAATTTCTCTTGATATATGTATAATTTTAAATTTCAACCCCTTTTAAATAATAATAATATATAATTTATATGTTATTGTTTATGAGCTTAATATAAAAATTTTTAATATTATTCTTGCCTGGGTTGGTCATAATTAAGCCCTTACATATAAAATTTTTATTAATATTTTTAATCAAAATATTTGGTTTTTCTATATATGTATTATAACTTTGCAGCTGATCCCAAGCAGAGTCTCTAAATGTAGCTGGCGCTCCCCGCTTGGATACCCATTCAAATAAATACTATTCATTAATTGTGGCTTTGGCCCTTGAAGATATCATCAGTCTGTGCTGATAAAGATCGTAGTTTTCTTATTTTGAGACCTTAGTCGAAAGAGCCTGAATTTGCAACGTGCAAATTTGGGCTTTTTTTTTGCAACTTATGCTTATCAAGAGCATCCTGACTGAGCTCCTAAATCGGATTTCTTTATTTAAAATAAGTTATTTCGATACATATTTAGCTTGCATGCGCTCTATCTTCAGGCGCTTTCACGAAATGTCCAAGGCGCATTAGAACAAATTTTTAATTTAGATAGAATAAATCAGAACTAGCACTGCGATTTAAAGTATCGTGTTAACGAACAGTGTATATTTATTTTGGCAATGAAGTTTTGCCGGAAAAGTAATTATGAAATATTGACGATTGTCAAACCCTGTCAATAAGTTCCTCCCAGTATTCTGCTGCTCTTCTGGTATGAGGTATACAAATGGAGCCTCCAACCATATTAGCGATCGCAAAGACTTCATAAACCTCCTCGGTATTTACTCCGCATTCGCGCGCTTTTCCAAGATGATATTTAATACAGTCATCACATCTTAAAACCATTGATGCAACAAGTCCAAGTAGTTCCTTGGTCTTTACATCTAGCGCCCCTTCCTGGTACATTTGGTGATCCAGGGAAAAAAACCTCTTAAGTGGCAAATTATCTTTGGCCAGAATTACCTCATTCATCCTGGCACGGTACTCATTAAATTCCTTTATCTGCGACATAGCATTTTTTTATTGTCCTATTTCGTATTCCCGCAATGCATTATTCAATGTTACTTTTTTGTCCGTTGATTCCTTCCTTTTGCCAATGATTAATGCACATGGCACCTGAAATTCTCCAGCAGCAAACTTTTTAGTATAACTCCCGGGAATGACAACTGATCGGGCAGGAATATGTCCCTTGTAATATTGGGTTACACTGCCACTCACATCAATAATATGTGTGGAACCAGTAATCACAACATTGGCACCAAGTACAGCTTCTGTTTCTATAATAGTTCCCTCGACTACAATGCACCTTGAACCAATAAAGCAGTGATCTTCAATTATATTTGGACTGGCCTGCGGGGGTTCTAAAACACCCCCAATTCCTACGCCTCCAGCCAGATGAACATTCTGACCAATCTGTGCACATGACCCAACAGTAGCCCAGGTATCTACCATCGTTCCTCTTCCAACAAAAGCTCCAATATTGACATAACTTGGCATTAAAATGGCCCCGGGTTCGACAAATGATCCATAACGTGCAATTGCCGTCGGTACCGCGCGAACTCCCAGTTCATCAAAAGCGGTTTTTGTGGGTATTTTGTCATAAAAAGACAGGTCACCGGCTTTAATTACTTTGTTTTCAGCCAATGGAAAATACAATAGTATCGCCATTTTGACCCAGTCATTTACCAACCAGTCACCAGTTCCTTTTTGCTCTGCAACCCTGATCTGGCCCTGATCCAATAAAGAAATAGTATCCAGAACGGCAGATTTATAATTTTCATTTTTGAGTAGTTCGCGGTTGTGCCATGCTTGCTCAACCAATATTTTGTTCTGATTCATATGAC